>JAABUS010000547.1_pt1 | contig 94284 bp, 100 predicted proteins | sample 5560161 | NCBI WGS metagenome assembly JAABUS01 (sample SAMN10711885, study PRJNA513376) | rock metagenome | isolation source: Antarctica rocks | place: Antarctica: Victoria Land, Trio Nunatak nord | collected 2016-01-04
AACCCTCGCATACCCCCCGTCCTCGGTATTCCCCCTCCACGACTTCAGCCGTAGCCCAGCCAACGTTCCGATCATATACGACAACCCACGACTAGAGCCACCACTAGCGTAGGAGACGGAATTGCTCCAGCGAACGGTGCTGGTGCGCGATAGAGCGGGCTGGTGGAGGCTGGTGGAGGCTTGTGGATGCTTGGGTGATGGGGATGGAGGTAATGGCGACGAAATCGAATGGTTGGGAGAGAGAGGGTGGGGTTGTGTAGAGGGGGGATAATCGCTGCTTTCGATTGTAAAAGAATCGAGCGCTCCCAAAGCTAGAGATTGCTTTACAGGTACGTGGCGCAGGCTGGGTGTTTGGGTTTTGGGGGGGTGAATGGGTTGGTGTTGGTTGGTAGGGTGGAAATAGAATTGGGCAGGTTTATATTTCTTGTCTGATTACTTCGAATTTAGTCTTGAAAAAGGATAACCTGCGATTTTACGGTCGAAGATCGTCTTTGTGCTTCAGGGGCTTGCTTGGGATTCTCTTACATATCGTTCGAGAGTCACGTTCTGGGCTTCGAGGTGTCGCTACCTTAGCCTTGCGGTAGCCCTCTAGCAGCCTTGTTGGATGTTATGGACTCCTGCAGTGGCGCATTTTCTTCGCTTTCTGATACGGTGCTAGAAATGCAGTACTCCTCAATGTGGCTCCAATCGAGATAGGAACGCAATCACTTTGTCTTTAAATGGGGAGTTAGGAGGCGTCTTGACTGCATGAGTGCGGGATGGTTGCATCTGGGTTGCCCCGCCAGAGTTTTGCGGAGTAATGGGCTCTTTCCACTGCCGTAATCGACACAGCAACAGCGCTTCCACGGGGTCAGTTAAATTAGTATGGAAAAAGAAGAGGAGGGTAAGACAGAGGACGATAAGAAGAAAAGTCGCCCAAAGAGCCGCAAGCTCATACATGAAAACGCTGACGTTGATGGAGTAGACTCGATCCCCATGACAGCTGAGGGACAGGATATCACGTTTGCATTTTTGGGTCTATGATCTGTTCTTATTTGATGTGTCTTTCCAGAGATTCTGGAAAAATCGAATTGACTGTGACTTTAAATATGAGGAGATACAGTTCTATCTGTTGCATACTTGCTAGAAAGAGATCGCGAGAGTCCTTGGTGCAGACCGAACAGAGACACAAATCCACTTTCCTTCGCTCCAATCTACCATCACACCCTACTCATTAAGTCCCTTATCTGTTCAATTCCAAAGAAATCTCTCATCTCACTCAAAGTTTCGAACTAGTTCTTCTTCAAAATCAGTTCCCCATCATCATAATACCTGTCTTGTCTCTTCAGTATACCCTTTATGCCTGTCCAAAGCCTCGAACACTCTCTTGGTAGCATTCACGCCCATCTCGCCGTCAACGTGATACCAATCGTTGCCGATCTTCTCCTTCTCCTGCAGCCATTCCCCTCTGAAGAACTTATTTTCAAGGACCTTGCCGATCTTGGTTTTGGCCTCTTCATCCGCTTCACCGACTGTGATGATGTGGCTGGCGACTATGATCACGTGCAGTGTGTCACTTGATATTTGAGAGAAGGTTTTTGATCGAAGTGATACGTACAGTCCCCACTGCATATATTGTATCGAGCAAGAGGCTTCACGGGGTCCTTGGAGTCCTCAATCTTGAAGTTAATACTAGGGATACTATCTGGGATCAGGATACGACGTCCTGAGTAGAATTTGGGTTCAACGACCATATACAACGACGATAGAAGCTTCTTTAGAGCCATCTTGAATGTTAAGCCTGGATTTCTGGAAGGGTTGCGATAGAATGTGTATAGAAAGGCTGTTAGTTGGCTTGAAATTGAGAAAGAAGAATGATCTGTACGACAAGGCACTGTTTATATATTAGACAGGAGTTCCAACGAAACACACATGCATGAATTCTGGACTCTGACCTTTCGTATTTCAGCTAGCCACAGTAGGCCTGATCGTAGTTGGAATGTAGATCTTTAGTCAGGCCTTCACGAAGGGATGAGGTGCAGAGGCAGCACGAATTTCTAGAGTCTTTCCTCAGCCAGCCACTAACTCTTTCAACAAGAGCTATGAATCACTGCTAAGGACTTCAGAATCCAGTTTGTAAGTGTAGCTGCAACCAGAGTCCAGACGATTTCTCCAGCCATTCATCAATTGCGGTTACCAGCTCAACTTGGGATAAACAGCATTCCCCGGATTCACGAACACCCGTCTCTGCTGATAGCTGCACGTCGTGTAGCTTTATTAAATATTCTGCAGGATGTAAGCGAAGCGTCGTCAGGTCGAATCCGCTAGATTCACCGAACGACACCAATTTCGAGAGCCACATTGCTGATCTGCACGCCGATCCAAGAGTTACGCTGCATGCATGCTGTGTGCAAATATCGAGATGACTTGGCCGGTATGAGAGACACAACACGCACGGCAGGCACAATGGGGACTTGTAACATATAGTGGCGTGTCGTTCTGGCAAGTCGAAAGTTTTCTGTGAGGCTGCATTATTGCCGAAACAAGTGTGAATAGATTGATAGAAACAGTAACTACTTATTCCACTATGTTAAAGGAGCAATGACAGCGAACTAACAACCGAAGCACCTAGCTTATTGGAAGTCATGTATTCCAATGCATGTCTCGCCTCTATCAAAGTACAATGGTGTATACGTGCATGATGCCTCGACTAGAAAAGTGTGGGGGGATAGCTTCATCTTTATTATTGTGCATACATGGCGCTTGGACGCTCTCCTTTCGGTTAAAGGACTCAAACCGTCGTCTGCAGGTCGGCCATCCAGAACTGGTCCCCAAACTTCTTATATTCCTACGATGTCTAGCTTTCGTTATTGTCAGCTTTGTTGCATAGGAGTGGAATTGATGACTCAACCTTTATGATGTACGTACGAGAGCAGCGATAGCTCTGTTTATGACGAGGCTTTCATCTTTACTCCCAAAAATGTGTTGGGCCTGACCTAGGATCAACAAATTTGCAAGTAGAGCTTCTTTCAATTCCTTTATTAGAGAGAGTGTGTAGCTAGGCAATTATAGCAATGTTCCTAATATACAGGTGGGTTGGAACACCGCATTCTGCTAATCTAGGGTATTTCATATGACGAGAAGAGCGCGACAGCGTCAGCAAGCTGCTGCTGCTGCTGCTGCTGCACTGTAGAATGTAAGTGCATGCCGCTACTGATGTTTTCCTCCACTGATATCCAGGTGACCTTGGAAGATTATCCAAGGCCCGCTGAAGACAATTTTCCACGACCGTAGGCCCACCCGACCGATGGCGACGAAGTGCTGGGAGATGTATGTTCGCTTGCTTTTCCGTCCGTTGATGACCGATGATGTGGTGGATGTACCGCTAACAAGCTGAGGCATGGCGAAGGACTATAACTGACATAAGAGGATGCTGAACGCTATCAATGCAAGTCTGAGGGTGTCGCTAATGTGAGAGATGATCGAGATTTTAGTACAGTGTAGGAGTCAGTGTTATTGAACACTGCTGCTGGCGCTCAGATCGAAGATATGTAGTTCCTCGAGAGTGGCCAGGGTCCATGATGGGGCTTGAGTATGCAGTGAAGATTTGCATAGGTAACCTGGAAGGCGTCAACGACCACCGGAGTCCCACACCCCTAAAACATCTGGGGAAAGGGAACCATATGATGAATTGATGGCAGGGAGAAACGGGGCCCGTAATGCTGACTCGCTGGCTGGCTGCATAGAATTGAGGGCGATGTCGGACGACGCGCCCCTCCCATATCTTTTTGAAACTTGTTAGGGGGCTCTTCTTCCGTTGGTGTTTCAGGAGGCGTAGGACAACCGTTGTTCATAGTTGGCGGTAGTTGACGCTTCGTAGGCGTGATGGGTGCAGCAGTGCTTGGGTGTTGCCTTCCGAAACTGTCTGCAGAGGTTTCCGCTGGCGGTGTAGGTGGAGCGGCATATGCTCTATTGATGGAAGCTGTCCTAGCCAAGAACCTGTCGAGGGTGGCGGACACCTGGAAGAGCTGATGTGTGGCGTATTTGCGAGAAAGCACCAATGAGGGACGATGCAATTGCTGAGACAGCGCGACCAATGTCTGCTGCTCATACTCTGAAGCCCACTCTTCACGTGACTCTTGGGCCCGGCCAAGGACGCATCGTGCCAATGCCAAAGAAGTACGAGCCATGTCAGATGGCCGCTTCGAGACAAACTCCTTCTGGAACATAGCAATCTCCGAGATGTAGCATGCCATGTAGCCGACCTCCGGATCATCAATGCCTTCGAGTGCTACTTGGAGGAAGCTGTCGATGGTGGGGTGTCCGATGATCCAATCCAGAGTCTGCAGAACGTGCCATTCCATCTGGGTGAACATGTCGTCTTCGTAGAGTGAGCAACACATGGCTTTCAGCTCCTTGATCGTGGGAACTCGCTCCTTGCGATCTCCAAACTTTGAGGCTATGAGTAATGCTGAGCATCCTACGAGTTGATAATGCTTTTTGTAGACAACGCGTCGAGAGCAGTATCGGTCGAGAAGGTTAATTGTCAAGAAAAGAGTTTCCGGCAGCAGTTGAAACGCGGTATGAGCTTCTATCAAGAAATCGACGAGGTATGGACGCATGAACCACTGTATTTCTGTTTGTATGTCGATCGAAGCAACATCAGGCAGTGTTTTGGTCTAAGCACTTGTGTCAGCATTAAATATAAGAGAACTTTGAACTGTAAGGCGCTTGACCTCCATGATCTCCATGTGCCGCAGATGGTCATCCCCATATTCGAGGCTTGCTAAGTATGAAAGATGATTCCCGATGACTTGCTGGGTCTCCATCTTCGCAACCCTCTCACGATCTCGCATCTGCTCCCGAAATTGCCATTCACGGTCATCGTGAGACTCCACAAAGTAGCCGCTGTCGCAAGGCTGCGCGTAAAAGGCCATGTTGGATGGATAGATGTTAGTATCTGACGGAGTCGATAACAATTAGAGGGCTTCTCTCAAATCCAGACGCTTGGAAATTTGACGGTATTAGAGTGAGTGACTCGGATGAGATTAATGATTGTAATTAGTTGGAAGGACGTAAAGAACGACTTAAAGCTGGTTGGATGTCTCGAGCAGCCAATAGACCTAGATAAGGGACCCCTAGGTACTGGAGGCAAATTGTCAGCCCTTGACGACATGGTGTTAGAAGAATTTCTGGTTAGGGGTGAAGGAAAGGGACCGCCGCCGAATCAGGAATTCACGATCTGCTTACCTAGACAATGAGAGATTAACGATATGGTTGTGGCGGTGGATGAGGTCCAGTCCCCTTGCAATCTTGTCAAGAATTCCCGGGAATGTGTAGAGTACGAGCTAACGTCTCCACTGACGGATTGGGAATAAGGTCGCCTGAGAATATGGAGCCGCGACGTCGTAAGAGGTGGCCACAATCTGAACGGAAAGCAATCAGTGACAGGGCGCCGGAAGCATGGGGGTGACTTTACATTGACTGTGTGGTTGCGTAGGTGTATCGTTAATGATCTCAATCGTGAATGCTGAGGTGGCAGCTTCGGGGCTAAGGACGACTTCAAAGAGGAACGAAAGGAGAAGTACTATCTGTTTAGTTGAGTCTGACATTAGCAAGTGACTTTAATATTTGCAGATTGAAACATGGTTGTACTGTGCGTGGAAGAAGTTTTCAACGCGAGCCCTGTCACGCGTTACACCCGCGTTTAACGCAGGTGACCAATAGCGAAAATCGCAGAAATCGTAGTGCCATATGAAAGCCATGAGTACAGCCAGCCTTAGGAAGGACATAGAAGAAACGATTGGGTAATATTATATGCCAGTCTTCAATTGCAAGAAGGGCAAAGCCCGGTCGATGCCAGTGCTCCAGGCTCTTGCGATAGCAACACGTGTCGACAGATACCTGTGTGGATTTTATGCTTGAAAATGATCAGATAGCCCACAGGGAGTATGGTAATATATGTTTGGAGGCGTTGGGCGACCGCTGAGCTTTCAAAGGTGTGAAACTCCACCACAGGGGACGGTCGCAGCCAATCAGCCAGCAGCAGCCATTGGCCGTCAGGATCTCGATGAGAACTTCCATGCATTCCGTAGTGAGGTCTCCAGAAGGTGAGTTGATGGAATGATGTTTGTCCTGGGGCATGTGAAGCCAGCGCCCATTCCCCCCTTGTAAAGGGCAGCGAGGAATGAAGGAAGAAAACCGTTGTAGAACTCACCATTCACTTCACAATGACCAGAGCTATCACTCTGGGTAGTAGGCAGACAGGGGAACTGTCTTGGGCGTCGTTGTCGTTCGTGAGGGAGGTAGGTCGAATCGGGCTGTCAGGATGCTTCGATGAGGTTGGTTAAGGACTCCAGGAACGGTGAAGAGTCGTGACAGAGGGTAGCGAGGTAGGAGCCGGCCAATTGAACGATAAAGGAGATATTGACGACTACTACCGTGATTTGGAAGAGGTGTCCGAGTCTTGAGACCTGAGAACACCAGTACGGTAGAAGTGAAGGGAGTCGAAAGCGCCCAGATTCACATCTGACGCATTTCAAGAACTCCTTACCCACTCTGAGCCTCTGTATGACTGGCAGAGGAGAGTCCGAGGGCAATGATGAGGGGGGAGGAGGTTAGGAAAGTTGTAAGAGAAAGAGAAGCACCGCTCTCCACACGATGGGAGGAGAAGTTTGAGGCTGGGCACAGATTCAAGATTTGTTTGAGCGGGTCAAGTTACAGGGGTGCCTAATGGGGCTTAGTGTCATAGGAGGGGCCCGAACATTTGAGCCTATGAAGTGCCTGGGACTGGCTAAAATCTGATACCAACGATAACTTATAATTCTTCCGCTGGCTTTGCCTCGAGGGTCGCGTGTCGTGATGCTTCAACACTTCCTGGTCTCTACATTTCTGCTTGGCTATTTTTAATTGGCTATCGGTTTATTATGGCTTCTACGTTTCGTCGTATCTTTCAATCTATGAGCAGAGCCTCTTGAATAGTGGTCTCACCTTGCGGTCTCTATAGACTCACTGCACTGCTTACGCTCTGGGTAAGGGACGATGCTGATCCAATAGAAGCGGCGTCTTATGCGCGACCTATTGCTCTGCAGCTCCGAATTGCTACTCACAAGATCTTCGCTCGCGTTTTTCACTGGTCAAACAAGAGGCGGCTCTCGATCCATACCTCATTGGACTCCTCGCTCACCCATGGGTCTGCCCATGCTACGTTAGTATCATGCAAACATGCAGCCTTAAGGATCGAATCAATTCCAATCCCTGATTTACGCTATCAACCCTGCCAATCCAGCAGGAACGACCTCTTTCGGTAATGCCGACGATTTGACGGAGCGTGGTACGGCTGTAGCCTGTATAACATACAGAGCGCTTCAATTTCCGGTGACAGCATACTGCGTCTGGCAGCGGGTCTATCAACTTCGCTACTTTAGATTTGAAATCACAATACGAAGCAAGTTCGCTACGGCTTGTGACATTTTCGCTGTCAAGATCAGTGGGCCTTGATCTTCCATGTGGCTCCCTGTGGTTACCAGCATGGCATCTTCGACCTTGTTCCATGCGCGAGTAAGGGCCTTCACCAGGTGGTGAAGTTATCTCGCGTGAAGGATCATGAATGTGTGACCCCGCAGCGAAGCATAACGTCTGATGTGTCACTATCGATGCCGAAAAGCCAAAGACACTGACGACGACAGAGGCCTTGGGGTAGCAGCTTCTGGTAGGAGCTTCCGCTACACCACTATGAGCCTCTCTGCCGTTAACCAGCCACCAACTTCGCTTCATTAGAAATCTCCAAGCCTCACGGTTCCTTTAGCTGAGACAACTCAGCAACCGATTGTTAGATGCGGGGCAGTTCTCCTGAGGTCCGCAGCGGAGTTTCTCGGTCGGAGCAGGATTCGTGTGAGGAGGCCTCGACATCGTGCTATTGGTATTGCCAATAAGCCCAATCCAATCAGACTGTATTGTGGGTGGAGCATGCCGTTCCTGATTGCCAGAAGCTACTAGAAGCAAAGCATTATGGTGTGGCTGAAATTATCCAAATTTACCACTCTACGCGTCTATAAAGTCGCGAAATTGAGAGACGCGTCCCAAAACGCGGGGATGATCTTCCCAACTCAGGCAAGCTCAATCAGCCAGGGACCAATTCCAGGTCATGCGAATACTGGGGCGCATCCTAGATGGTTGGAATACTCTCGGCCACGCCTCCGGTCCCTTCGGGTCATAGTAGGCGAGAGATTGGGTGGCCAAAGGTCTAAGGAACCGAATATCCGATGGGCGAAACGCACTGCCTGGCCTTTGCCCAATGCTCAGCTCAGTAGTAATATGATACGGCCTTAATGGTCAGGTAAAGAGCCGAGAGCGACTCGACACGATCAAAGTCAGGGCGATATGCGTTCTACAATCACTATTGATTGCTTCGGAAATGCGGAGGGCGTGTGCAATCCAACCTTTTGGCCCCGCCTGCACCCTGCATGGCAACGAGTTCCGATTCGTGCGAGTCGCGTGAGCTGCCAAGAGATGCACCCTATCGAGATCTCACGCTCAGCGCTACTGCACCCTTCGCTCATGGATTGAGTCCTTGCTTACAATCGATCCACTCTCAAACACGTCTTTGTGGGCCCCACATTTGAAGAAGGATCAGCAGCAACACGAGAAACATATACGTTTTTGCAAGGAATATCGCTTAACGAAGTCATGGGTCGCTACGTTCCGTTCCTATCTTAAGAGCTCATAATTCCTTGGTTCCGCTGTGCAATTACAGTAAAGACATCCTGCACCTCGTCTCTCATGAGTCTCACATGTTTGCCTGTCTTCACGTTGCCTTATAGCATATCTCGAACTGTTGTTTCATTCGTATACTGGCGGCAGTCGCGTGCTATATACCCCAGACGAATAAGAAACCTCCATTCCGGAATAGCTCGCGCTGACAACTATGTCTGTTACCAAGCTTTCATATCAAGGCAAGCGTCAGCGCCGGCGCTGTGCAGCCCAGCAGTTTCGTTGCTGTCTATCATTCAAGAAACGGTCCTGGGGGAACGTCCTGCTTCAAATCGCCCAACGCAAGGATCCTTCCTAGCTTTCTTTGTTTGCTTTTCTTCTGTGTTTATTAGGTATCGTGTCCTCGCTTCCAACCTCAGCTTCGGAGGCTTCTACCCTAATCTAAGACGTTCTTTCGCAGTACAATACACCCTATCTTGCCAGGTAAGACGCGATGACCAGGTCCGTACCCAACTTCTAATCCTCCAACAATTCTCGTCAGAAATGCACTCGACCTCTATCTAGATTTGAACAGCACGACTAACATTACAGGGTACGTGTGAGTGATTGGTTTCCCACGTTTCCCTTTCTAAACAAACCTCCTAGCGTATCTAATCCACGGTAGCCATCTCCCTACCATGTCCCGAATAGTAATAACATGATCATCTGCCCAGCCTTTGGTTTTTCTATGGACGCGGATGCAATCAGGAATTTGATCATATTTTCCGAGACTGTCGTCTCATTACAGGTCGAGCTACATGCCGAAAATACGAAAATACCTTCCAACGACGGCCAGCAGCAGTTCAGAAATAATGTGGGCGGGTCTCAAATCAAATATTGGAATGCTCTGCGGCATGAGCTAACTTGGAGCGACATGAGCGATCTGCTTAGAGGGTTGTATAATTACTTGGTAGCTGGGAAGACGCGAATATCGGTGTCATTTCAAATTCCCAGTTGGAAAATCGGGTCGTGCGGGGCAGGGGTCTGTCATCACGGGCAATGCAGATGCTCTCGAGGCCAGACAAAAGACACTTATAGCTATTAAGGCAGGCTCGAACCAAGCAATCAAAGAGCTTCTATTAAGTATGTATTGTACTGCGTTCCAATCTTGCGCAGTCACGTCATCGCCAAAATAGTTGTCAATGAGGGCCCTAAAATTACTCGTTTGGGGGCTCGCTTAGTTCAGCGCCTCGCCTTAACTGAGTCGCGAAAAAGTTCCCGCCGTAAATAGTTGCCTGCAGTGAGCACTGCAAAATTCAAACAGCTTCCCAGCTACTTTAAAGTGAATGTCAACATTGACAGTAAATTCTGTTTATTAGCCAATGACCGCTGCACTATTGCCGATATGCCATCTGTGATCAAAAGCCACCGGTAATCCCTAGGCCGAGCCTACTATGGACATCCATCGCTGCCGATTCGTGCCCTATCCCCCCTCCGCAATAAACGCCCTTGCATTCTCCCACCTGTCCAATCCTACAACATCCAGCAAAGGCGGCGCAAATCTACGGTTAGCGATTGGTAAAGCAAACGGCGATATCGACATCTGGAATCCTCTTAAGGGCGCCTGGTACCAAGAAAGCATACTCAGAGGGGGCAAGGATCGGAGCATTGAAGGATTGGCTTGGACTCAAGACCCAGAAGATGTGGATAGGAATGGCTCTAAGGTAGCCGGGAAGCTGAGATTGTTCAGCATTGGATACTCAACGGCGGTGACTGAGTGGGATCTTGCGAATGGACGGCCAGCGCGGCACTCTGCGGGCAACTACGGGGAGATCTGGTGCATGGCTGCGCAACCCACAGGACCACTGCCCAAGAACTCACCCTCTGAGAAGCAAAAGCAGACAGTCGAGGAGCTCGAGGCTCAGACTCAGGATATAGCCGTGGGTTGCGCAGATGGGGCAATCGTTCTGCTCAACACTAATGAAGGAGATCTACGATTCTCGAGAATCCTTGCACGGCCATCGAAGAAGAGGTCGCGAGTGTTAAGCATTACCTTCAAGGATCGCTACACGATAGTTGCTGGGCACGCCGACAGCACCCTACGAGTTTACGATATTCGGAATTCTCAGCAAGTACGTAACATGACACTAGGAGCAGGACCAAAAGGAGGTCCAAAAGAGATCCTCGTGTGGTCTGTCAAATGCTTGTTCGATGGCACAATCGTCTCTGGTGATTCGACTGGAACGCTTAGCTTCTGGGATGGCAGGAACTACAGCATGCTGCAGCGGATCAAGGGCCATGAGGCAGATATTCTGGAGCTTGCAATCAGTGCAGATGGAAATTCTGTCTTTAGTGGCGGTATGGATCGAAGAACTACTTTGTACCGACGGACAGGCGGTGGACGGCCTGGAGAGAAGCATCGATGGGCGAAGATTACGCATCAACGAATGCATAGGCATGATGTGAAAGCTATGGCTACTTTTGAGACGAGGAAGATGAGCATTCTTGTATCAGGAGGTACGTCCTCTAAAGACTGAAATGTTGAATAAGCCTAATCGTAGCCTAGGACTTGATACCATTCCCCTCCTCGTGCCGATTCAAGAATTCGGACGTGAGAATCATCGCGGGCTCTCACATCTCCCTCAACAACCCGTCATCAAAAGCGCACGGCGGAGTCGACTCATGATGAGCTGGTGGGACCGAGAAATCAGTATATGGAAGATACCCAGGCACCGGGCAGAAGAGGGACCAGAAGACATGTCTCCGGAGGCCAGTGGATCGCAAGGGAGAAAGCTGGTTGCCAAAGTTATCCTTCAGGGGGAAGAGTCGATCACTTCGGCAGACCTTTCATCAGATGGAAGTATACTTCTTGTATCAACCATGGCCGAGCTGAAGTTCTTCAATCTGAGGCAAAAGGCTGGCAGTCTCAAAGTACAGAAGCTCCAGGCGCCTGCAGAACTGGATACGTCAGGGGCCAAGTCAGTCCATATTTCGCCCGACAAGAAATGGCTTGCAATCATCAGAAGTGACAATAGAGTCCAGCTCTACAGAATGAAAGAGACTGGCGACCTCAAGCCAAGCGTCGAGATTCTCTCAATAGTTTCGGACTTAAAACGATTACCTCGCGAATTTACTAGCAGAAAGGGTCAGCCCGAGAGTCTCGGAAACTATAACAGATATATTTCGCAGCTCGCCTTCTCATCAGACAGCCGGATCCTAGCAGTCGCAGATATCTCAGGCTATATGGACACCTGGGTCCTCGAAGGTCACGAAGACCTGACTCAAGATATTGGCCAAAGCCCTACAAAGACCCATCCACCAGCCTCATCCGATTCAGACAGCGATTCAGACAGCGATGAGGAATATAACCCAACAGTCATCTTTGGGCAGCATTGGATACGCAATCCCTCCGCCTCCCTCCTCATCAAGCTTCCCGCTGCACCTCTGGTCTTCTCATTCCGGCCATCCTCTATAGCACCCACCAAAAGCTTGGCAAACGGCAGCATAGCGCCTCATCCCACGCGACACACTCCACACCCGCACACTCACGACCTGCCAGCTGGCGAAGACCGCCTCTTTGTCCTGACAGCTGAGAATCAGATGTACGAATTCAACGTCCTCGCTGGCAAGATCTCAGACTGGTCGCGCAGAAACCCAACATCGAGTCTACCAAGAGAGTTTCGAGATCTGAGAGACAGAGCTATGGGCGCTGTGTGGGATGTGAAGGGTCGAAACGAAAGAGTATGGATTCATGGGGTCAATTGGCTGTGGATGTTCGATCTTTCGAGAGATATGCCTGGTGCTGGGGAGAAGGATTCCGAACGGTCAGGGGTCAATGGCAATAAGGCACTAGTGCATCCGAAAAGGAAAAGAGGAGCTGATAGGGACGCGAATGAGGAAGCTCCCACGAAACGCTCGAAGCACGATACCGGTGCCGGCAGCAAAATTCGGGAATCTGAGCTCGGGCTGGGTATCGGACGAAAGATTCGCAAAATCAAAGGCGCAGAAGATGATGGTCAATCCATCGACCTAGATCGAGAGCAGAGTCCGGCTTCAGACGAGGATGAAGATGCGCCTGTCTTAGCTGCGGAGAACGACCTCGTGAGCCTGCGGAGGAGTGGTGGCCATATTGAAGATGATGATGGCTTGGAGAAGGGCATTGAGGAGGGCGAATCCGCCAATGAAGACAACAGAGGCGTTGCAAAACGAGCTCGTAGCGAGCGGCTGGCGCATTGGCATACGTACAAGTACAGACCCATACTTGGCATTGTACCACTGGGAGGCGAGACGGATGACGAAGGAGAGGAAGGGGCAGACGATGGTCCACGGCGAGGGTTGGAGGTAGCGCTGGTGGAGAGGCCGTTGTGGGATCTTGATTTACCAGCACCATACTACGGGGATCAAGAGTGGAATCCATAGTACCACTTCGATATGTGGCAGTATATCAGCAATACCCAATGTGCACTCATCGATGGTTGTACAATGGGTTTTGATTTCCAATTCGATTCGGAATACAGCGCTGCTATGCTATGCTATGCAAGCTGCAATGGGTATCATGACAAGCAAGCTATGAAAAACGTCTCAACAACTCGAAAACCCTGGGCAGCCTTGTGGTCCCTCAACATGCTGATAGTCCCTGGAAATATGTTCGATCCCTGCATGCTTGTGTGTAGCTCCTTGCATGCACAAGTCTAATAAGAACCTCCTTCAATGCAAGTAGCCTCGCTGTGACAATCCTCCACCTGGTCCTTCCAGCCAATGTCATTTCGCCGTTCCTGATATCTTCATCATCACTGTCATCATTCAGACGTCGTCGTAGATCCTCGTACATCATCATTAATTCTTCTGTCTGGCTCTTCTCCGCCTCATGCATTTCCGTGCTGCGGTCGTACACCACCGCTTCTCGTTATCTGCGGCCACTCATCTTCGGCACTGAAAACCCCGAGTTCGGTCGTGCAGACCATCCATTCATACTTCTGCGAACTCCCAACGTCTTCTTCGGCCCCGAATTGATCTGTGCCACGCTTGTTGTGTGGAGTGTCATTGCTGGCCTGATATCATTTGCTGCTTCGCTATTCTCCAAGCTACTCACAGTGAGATTGTTTGCCGGCTCCTCTTCTTGCGTTTCTGCTTCTTCCAGTAGCGGCTCGATAGGCGGTGGCGAGCTGGAGAGGAAGACGTAGTGCTTCTTCGGTGGCTCGCCTGCAGCGGCCGTAAGACGAGGCCGAGTCGTGTTCTTGAGGGGCTGCGGTCGATGGTTCGCCAAGTTTTGTGGTATTGCTGAGAGCAGCCTGCTAGCTGTGGAGCCTCCATGCACGACAGATCCTTCATCTATAATCGCAGTGAATACTGCTGCTGTTTCGCGTTGGTGGAGATGGCTGCGACCTGCCATCGAGTCTTCTTCCTGCCTTTCCTCGGATATTCCTTTCGGGAAGGTATCCTCAATTTTCCGCTTAGGTTTCTCACCCATACCCCATAAGCTCAACAAGGTGCCTTGACCACCCTGTTCGGATCTACTCGTAGACTTGGTCATGATCATCGGCCGAGGATACTCCTTTACGAAATCCGACACTGTTTTGCGTGGCTCCATGATTGGCTTGGGCCGCATTGCTTCCTCCTGAGTGATATGTTGGAGTCGTGCAGCCGCTGTGACAAAACTGCTGTTGCCCTTCTCGGAAAACGCGAAGCCACCCAGCATGGTTGTAGTACTGCCCACCGTGCTTAGTGTGTATTCACTGGTGGACACGAAGTCATCTTTGATACGTCGTCGCTTTGATGGATGCTCCTGGTCATCCCACTTACTCCGCCTGCCCCCAATTGACTTAACGTCCTCTTCGCCATTCAGTGGCCACAGACTATCTTCGTAGCTCTGAAGACCCTTGGACGCATCGAATATCTGCCCTTCTGTGGGATGTTCTCGGCCCAAGATCCGACACATGTCGTTTACAGCGCTTGAGTCCATCTTGGGACCTTTGTTGGCAAGATATTTGCCAACCTTCTTGGTCGATAGGAATGGTGAAAGCGTGGTCGCCTCCCTCTGCGAGTTCTTGGTTGGACAACTCAGATATAGCAATGCTTGTGCTCTAGTCATAGCAACATAGAGTAGCCTTCGTTCCTCGTCAGTGTCTTCTGCTCTGGAATGTGGTATGCATCCCTCATAGGTAGAGGGTACAAACACCACAGGCCATTCGAGGCCTTTGGAAGCGTGTATGGTAGAGATTGTAACCTGTGACTGTGGTTTTCCACCTTCGGCGTCTTCGTCTTCTCGCTGAAGTTCTGTTGCGAGTGCGACGTTGGCAAGAAACCTCGACAATGCTTCTTCCGCCGCGTTGCCTTGCTGCTGCTGCAAGCCGTCGATGGCTGGTAGATGGTCTTTCAAGTCATCTGCACCATCCAATATAGGATATTCTGCCGCTTGAACAACAAGCTCTTCGATGTTCGCCCATCTGGTCTCGCGGTCCTCCGCATAATGCTTTTCAATATAGGCTTGAAAGTCTAGCTTCTTGATGATGTGTCTGAGGATATGTTCAGGTGACTGTGGCATGTCAGGACTGAAGACTTTCTTCTGCGATGTACGGACAATTGTGATGAAGGATCCGAGACCCTGCTCCGCTGCTTTCGATATCTTGGTCTTTGGTGTTGTATGCCCTTGAATGAATTGCCGTATTAGGCTCCAAAGACTCAACTTCCTCACCTCTGCTTCTTCTAGCAGACCCTTGAGCGTTGTAGGCCCGATTCCTCGTGTAGGTATGTTGACGATGCGAGAGACTGCATCGTTGTTGTGAGGCTGACTGATGACCCTAAGGTAATCTAGGAGAATCTTTACTTCAGCGCGGTCGAAGAACCTTTGGCCTCCCACCATGCGGTATGCAATGCCTGCTCTCCCCATCGCTGCTTCAATCTGTCGTGATAGAGCGGCGGAGCGAAGAAGTATGGCAAAGTCATGGAACGCGAGAAGTGGACCACTCAATCCGATCGTTCTAAGTATCTCTGAGACTATCCACGAAGCTTCGGTCTCTGCTGACGGTAGTCTTCGAAGCACGGGTCGTGTGCCAGGGCAATGGGTAGGTGATAAAGATTTCGAAGGCCTTGACTCGTCTTGCTCAATGACTTCCTGTGCTGCAAGGAGTATAGCTGCTGACGATCGATAGTTTTCCTCCAGATGTATTACCAAGGTATCTGGGTATTGGTTTTGCATTCTCTTGAGATTCTTGATCTCCGCTGACCGCCAGCCATAGATGCTTTGATCTGGGTCACCTACGGTGGTGACCCGCTTATTCTTTGCTGCAAATAGGCGCATGAGGTCGAACTGGACCAGGTTGGTGTCTTGGAACTCGTCAATCAATACAGCTTCAACATCCGAGACGCAGGTAGGATGTTGCCGCAGCAGGTCGACGGTTCGCAAGAGAAGGTCATCGTAATCGAGGAGATTTGATCTGGCCAACTGGCTCTCGTATGCTTCGAAAAGCATGGCAAATTCCTGTTGTTCCACGTTCTTCTTCTTAGCATTCTCTTGAGCTAATTCCGCATGGCTAGTGCCACGAGACTTTGAGCTGGAGATCCGAGATTGTGTCTTCCTAGGATCAGCATTGATTCCTAGCCTCTTGACAATTCTCTTGATGATGCTTATGGTGTCTGAGCTGTCTGCGATGCCAAAGCCTTTCGGTATGCCAATCTTGTGGCCGTAGGTAACGAGGTAGCGGCGGCAGACGGAGTGGAAAGTGCCCAGTATAAGCTTCGATTCGATGCCATTCCCAATGAGCTTCGCGATCCTGTCCTTCATCTCCCGCGAGCTCTTGATTGTGAATGTAAGGCATATGACGTTCCATGGTTGGTAGTGATGGTGTTGAAGGAGGTATGCAACTCTCGAAGTGAGTGTTTTTGTTTTTCCACTGCCTGGCGGTGCAAGGACTTGTACGACGTTGGAGGGTGATGTGACTGCTGTATGCTGTGCAGCATTTAGGTCGCTCAGAATCGGATCCATGAAAGAAGAGTATCATCACCGGTCCTAAGAAAGATGCTGAAAGGTGGAGACGCGACGTGACGGAAATTGCGGGGCCAAGGGAACGCCAGGTCAGCTGACTCCCTGACTGCCTTGTGAACAATCCTCGAAAACCTGACGATCAACCAAAGAATAGCTCATCCAGGAGCCTGAATTGCTCAACTGAAGATGGCACCTCGGAATCATGCAACGGAGGAAGAGAAAAGATGGCCCGGACCCAAGTGATGTTCAACAATCCTACTCGTCCAGGAGCCCTGAGGGGCTCAACTGGTAGTGCATCTCGGAATCACACAAGGGAAGGTCAAAAGCGAGTCGCTGATCGGGTTTCGCAAGACTGGTATAGTAAGCTTTGATGATGCTTGTGGTGGTGTTCCTAGATGACAAGTATGGTTCAAGCCGCTTGGGATGCCATTTGGGCGAAGCCAGGCCTTTCGATTCGGACTGGTACTAGATCTGGGGCGTCTCCGATATAACTCTTCTCAAGAGCACCATGCAAGTGGTGTGCTGCGGATCTTCAGGTCGTTCCATTACCTCATTCACCTTGGTTGCCCGGTGGTCATCAAAGAGCCACCAATCGCCTTGCAGCTTGCGGGTGGTGGTCCAATGACCAGTGTGGTAGCTATGTCCGACATTAGCCATCTCCCCGGGTGACCTGTAAGATGAGCTTACGTAGTACCATGATGCTTAATGTCTGCAATAAGCTTGTAGGGTACGTCTCTACCGTTTTCTTGCAGAGGCCCTTTCGTGGACTCCGATTTGGGCGGCTTCACATATGCCAATTCCTTCGCCTCGTCGCGGGGAATTAGGCGATCAATACTGACGAACATGAAACGGGGCCAAGTTTTGGGCGATTATAGTTCTTGACGCCCGATGGCTCCGACATTGTTTGCATATTATATCAACAGGGTCCGGGGCTGAAAAGGTCTTCAAACAGTCTTCCAGTGTCACTTGGCCGTTGTTGGCTGGAATTTGCACATTCATATAGAAAGACTCCTCGAACACTTTGTGGTCGTCAATGTGCCCGCAAGCCCGGCAGTTCCTCTGGAATATCATCAGCATCTCCACCGACAGATTCCATCCTTACTACTCACCCCCTGCGCTAATTTTAGCCCAAAGAGCTTTCTTACGAGCGATGGCTTGGTATAATCTTCGGTTCTTGAATTTATTTCCTCCCACTCCAGGTGTTCGAGCAGCTGTTGCAGGAATTCGCCGCACTCTTCCTCATGCTCGCCATTGAATGGACGACCGTCACCATTCTTCAGGACAGCACCACAAGCTTGCGCGAACAGGAAAGACGAAGGGGTGACAAGAGGGTCGCTAGTATTGGCAAGGCCCTTGAAAACGCAACCAAGATATGCGCCTAAGCAGCTGATATGCTGTCAGTCATAGAGTCGGCATTCTAGCATGAAACTCACAGATTGTTCTTGTTTTCCTTGAGAAGAGCTCGAAGCTTCTTCCTCTTCCCTCCATTAGCCCTCGTCGATGGGCCTCCCTGTTGAAGTATTTCTGCCTCACTAGAAGCATATGCATCGACCTCTGGAATAGTCGAAACGGCCATGTATATGTAGTGTTGCGTCATCAGAGGTACATTTGCCAAAGCTTGCACTGCAGCGTTGATATAACAGGCTCGGCTGAAATTCTTGATGCTTAAAGGCACCGACGGATCAAGTTCCTTAGGCTTACTGGATGCTGCTCCTTCCATTTTGGTCGTTCCTTCGGCGGGCTTTGTTTCAGCTGTATCAGATTTGATATCAGCACCCTCGCCATCGCCCTCGACGCTCGTATCCGGTGTGCAAGTTGGTTGAAGTCCTTCCCGAGCTTCCTTTGAGCTTGTACTGGCGGTCGAAGGTGATCGAGTCGCCGGGCTTCCAGCCTTGCTGACAGAGATCCAATCTCCGTCTTCGTATTTTAGCATAGCCGGCTGGACAATCGCCGAAGCTTTTGACCTTTTCCCTGCTTTTGAAGCATTAAAATTTATATTTTTAGTGGAAGCAGGCCGCCAACTCTTCTTCTGGCCCACCTCATACGCTTCTTCTCTGGTGATTTCGGCTTCTTGGACAATCTCCATTGGAGGAAGTGCAAAGGCCTTAAGCTTTTTGCTCTCTCGAGGGTTTTCATCATCGCCGAGCTTCCGCTTCAATTGTTCCAGCTGAGCATCAGGACCATTGACCTTGGGCTTTTTGGCCGCTGATGCTTCCTCGTCGTCCTTGCTGTTTCGCTTCAGCGCCGAAGGCCCGAGTTGTTTCTTCTGGCGCGGCTCCGCGAGATGAGCTTTGTTTTGGGCTGCGCCTTTGATGGTTTTGTTAAGGTTTTTGTTGTCTTCGTGGCCCAACAGCGTCGATCGAACAGCTCCTTCAGGACGGATGGTGCCAGTGTAATGGCCAGTCACAGGGTGATGTACCGCATGTGATGGCTGCTTGGGCTTCGATTTGACCTCAATTGCTCGCTTCTTGTTGCCGGTTTGACCTTTTGCTTCGTCATTATACACCTTCAACCACAAAAGTCGTCAGTATGTTGCAGCAATGTCGTGTCATCTGAGACTCACGACCTTGACCGGTCCGGGCTTCTTGCCTTTAGGCGAGCGGCGTGCGTCAGTCTTCTTGCGCTGAATCCATTGCACAATGTTAGCACTTTGTCACGCTCAGGAGTTGCAATATGTCCTACTGGAGTGCTCAAGTTGGATGGTTGTGTCATAGACTTGTCTACAAGGCGCTTGTGGAACTAAAGTATGGTATTAGTGTTCTACTACCACCGTGAACATGTAGCATTGAATACCTTCAGAGGTGGCGGAGCCTTTGGGTCCATGTTACTCGTCACCTTATTGTACACCATGCCTATGGAGGCGGCTTCTTTGTCCTTGGTTGCAATCTCACGACTCTCTATGAGCTTGCTTTTAGCGGCTTTATAAGCTTCGGTCAACATGATGAAGCAAAGAAGATCGAGATTGAAGAAGTGTTCAAGGTAGTTTGCCTAAAATTGGGAGACAGATGCAACCGAGTGTCATAGACTGTGGGGTTGACGTGTGGTTGTGCCTTGTGAGATTGGATGTGGACAGTCGAAATGTGCAATGTTGGAATCGAAGGTTTGGGTCGAGGAAGAATAGTTGGGTGTTTAGGTATTGACGACGCTGGTATTTACCCGAATGCCGAATTTTTGCGTGTCAAATCACACTTTAAATTTTCGTGTTGGAGCTCACTTCACTTCTGCTGACGTTCAGGGCCGATGACACAACAACTAAAGAGCTGCACGTACCCATTTACATTTATTTATATCAAACCTCTCGGCCCTTAATTCAGTTCTTGGAATCTCTCTTTACGAAACGTCAGCGATTGAATGCAGGAGACATGATGAGCTTCGCTCGAATCAAGCTGGTCAGTGCGCATGATAGAATCACTCTTACTCTTCAATCAGGTCTGTGAATTACGACGTCAGCGCAGCTCCTCCTTAGTAACAATCACGACGTACAAAGCTCCATATCTCCTCAACCATCACGCTCTCTGCTTGACTTAGGCAAGCGTTATCGTAGATCAAACTTAGCCTCTGCCGCCAATACTTGTCTTCGTACTCCAAGGCATGTCGCAAGGCTACGTCCCATTGGTAATCACAACGAAATGGTAGCAACTTAAATCCCGTGTAGCTCGAAGACGCAAGTTTTTCAGATCGATCATACACTGAAGAGTCAGATTCCGCGCTCATGTTTGAGCTATTGCAAAATCTCATGGGTTTGGCCCTTATAGTAACGTGATTGCTCAGTATACTATCAATTCACTACGTCGCTAGCGCTTTGGGTAGGCTATTTCTACCTTCGTAGCCTTGTGTTAAAGCGGCTTGCCGCGTCTTTAGTCGGGATCGTTTCATCATGGTCGCTTTAGGATTCTAAGATAGTTTCCTAGTAAGTAATAAAACTATCTACTCCTTAGCTCACCGAAAGGCAATGTCAGAAGTTCATCACTGGTTCACCTGATTTTAAATCAATTGAATATTTCAGCGTCTATAATCGTGATCATTGTACGCCAGGTTGTTGGCTATCGACATCCTGTTTTACACTCCTTTGCAGTCGATGAGACTTTTGCATGCTGAGATTCAACCATTTGCGCTTGTCGTAATTCTCACCCTCTCTGTTCTCACTCCCAATCTCACAGAAATCCCATTTCCACCACCCCGAAGCCTTCCATCCTCTCCAGCTACCACAAACTCATTCGCCATAGAAAGACTATAGATTTGGCCCTTCCACCAGGCGCATCCCCTTCATTTATAGACTGTATCGCCACGTTAGATCTCAAAGCTCTTCTTCCTCGTCCACAACGTCGTGCTCAGGAGTTGTTTCGGCCGTGTGAATCTCCAGTCTCGTACATGTCGTAGCCGCGCTATTCGTATCGTCACTAGAACCGGACTCCCTCCGTCGCTTTAGTCGTCCATTCCCGCCTTGCAACTGGCCGTTGGATTCCATTCCAAGGTCGCTCGAAGGCGCTGAAGTTTCCAGCTCCAGGACATTGTTGCCCACGATTTTAACATGCTGTTCCTTATTGAGCTCCGGGGTCTCATCGAGGTTTGGAGGCTCTGGGATGTCTTCTGAATCCTCTATCTGGTTGGTGGTTCCAAAAGCCTTGTCCCTGCTTGACTCCGAGACCGCGCTGGCTGACGAGGTTTCGTCACGCTTCAGGCGCTTTATTACTTCAAGGTCCTGTGTGTTTGGCGTCTTCTCTTCTTATTCGCGCTTTCTCTTTCCACTTTTACCCACTCTAGACTTTTCGAGCTTGGCCTTGAGAGCTGAAACGGTCTCTGACTTAATGTAGATCTTTAACTTCTTCTTCTCCTGGTGAGTACTCGTTGCAGCTGCGGCTTGCACAGGCTTTGGAAGGGTCTCGTCCGGCTTGCTGCTCTCCTCTTCAGCGATCTTCGTGTCGCTCGGTTTTGGACCATCTTGGCCACCCTTTTGGGTTTCTGGTGTATCGTCTGGGTCTCTAGCAGCCAATAGTGTTGTCATTTCTGCTGTAAAGCCTCGCCAGACCGGAGCCTACGTTTCGATAAGCTATTAGAACTGCTAATCAAAAGGGAAAACTTACTTGAGGTGGTGCAGGACCTTTGTACGGTTTTGTTACGGGTAGGATGTTGACAGGAGTGATGATCAATTTTCCCCCACCAGGTGCTAAGACAGGAGCCTTGACAGTCTATAAAGAACACGATCAGTATCGGAAGCCTATGTTGGGGATAGAAAGCTCTTACCTTTTTCGGCTCTTCCTTTGAGGCTCGTGCTTTTGTGTCGGTGTTTGAGGGAGGGCCCATGATGTTTGACTTGTCATTCAAACGACGCCGACCAGTCTTCTCGTTGTAGGCCTTTTCGTGACCTTGTTCAGTCTCACGAGAAGCACCTTTGGCGTCCTTACGCATAACACCCTGGTCCTATAGCATAGTCCATCAATACTGCGCTAAAATTCAACGGAACAGAACGCTCTTACCTGTCCTTTTGGAGTTTTAATCGATGCAGGCATAATAGGAGCTTTTACGTTGTTATCAGCGGCTTTATCCCTATGGATTTTCGTCCGCGAATTCTGTGAAGCCTTGTCTTCGTGCTCGTCGTTAACCTTTATGATGTTAGTTTGTGTCAACAAAGAAAGATCTTGGAGTGACGGGCATACTTTTTGTTTCTTGTGTTCACGCTTGTCTGGAGAGTATTCCAAATCTTCTTCCCTTCGACGCTTAGAGATCTGAAGGACGTTAGCATACTATTACCATCAAGAACGTATCACGCAGCATACCTTGAAAGGTTTGGGCTCCATCAGACCCGTGACCTTGTTCCATACCATGCCTAGTTGGGCAGCTTCTCTTCTCTTGACAGCGAGTTCCCGGCTCGCCTTGTAGTCGCTGTCGATCAAGTCCTGCTTTTCTTTTCTAGTTTTGCTAGGAAGCATGATGAAGATGAAAAGAGGAGATGATGAATAATGTGTGACAGAGTGTTTTTGGTGTGAATTGCACAAATTTGAAGGACAAGTACAAAGGAGCTTGAATGACAAGTACAAGGTGATTGTGGTCCGTCAAGTAGACAAAGGCTATGGATTATGAGCTGTGATTGAGCCTTGTCAAAGACAGGGAGATGGAAGTGGTAGTATGTTTGAAAACGAAGTCCTTGGTAGACAGGTAGGAGTCGAGTGTTCGAGACTCAGGCTGATATTTACCCGAGTACCGAATCGAGTGTTGCGATTATGTGTTGAATACTATTGTGTTCAAACAATCCGTTCAGGTGCAGAGCTCATATCTCAACCCCATAAAGAACTCGCACTGCACTTACTCGTTCCTGTATATATATAGCTTTTGACTCGGCATTTGGACTTCCAAAAAGACTGAGTGATCAAAATGGGTGTTTGAAATTGGGTGAAAGTTGAACAGCTTTACGAAGGAGACTAGTCCGTGGCATGAGGCTTCCTTTCTCCTGATTTTCAGACACAAGTGGTGAATACATTGCGCGCTCTTCGTCCTCGCCTATTCATCATATCAAGAGCATCTAGTCGGTCTTTCAGCTCGCTTCCGCCACAATCTTGACGACACTACCCCTCTGCTGCATCAGCCGCATGATCGCAAAGACGTTTTCTTCTGTCAGCAAGCGATCATCTTCAGTTGCAGAGAGACCCATCCCGATGGTCCTCCACACAACTTCTAAGGGGCGGAAGGAGCACACCATCTCTGGACGGACAAAAATCTTAGAAACTTCAACGTCTTCGTCATCTGTATGGAAATCGTCATAACGATCACCTTTTCCTACTTGTCATGTCAACATGAACTCATCGTCGAGGATGAACGATTGTCAGAACGACTTAAAGTCCGAAGCTCGGATGCTTCAAGGGCCGGGACCTTGGGCATCGCCAAATAAGCTCGAAGGACTCCATTGATAGCATCAGACTACGACGTCCGTTTCACGCAGACATAGCCATTGGGTCTTTCATGTCGAACACGCCTTACAAGCAACTCTGTAGTAGTGGATTCTGGAAATTAGAGGAAGGTCCATCTATATCTTTGTTACTGGAAGCCAAGCCTGGAACGTATTCGTAATAGCTTTTGCCTAAGAAAGGAGGCTTTCTAGAGTAACAGCTACGGCAAGCACTCATGTCGCATGGTTATCAGAGCAAAACAGAGCAAGAATCATGAAAATTATCACGCATATAGCTCTTTACGGTGTTTCAACGGTGCTATCCTCTTGCTAATGAGCCTTTCATTTACGTTTCAATCTAAGTACCCCAAAAATTAGCATCGTGCTGATGATCAAAAGCACTCGGACAACTCGGAAAATACCTCGAGTACTAACTCGCAGCTCTGTCGTCTCATTGCTACCTCTCATATTTCAGTAGACTTCGCAAATATTCAGCATCATTTTCGTCCACCATCATGGGCTTGCTAGCATCATGCTACTGACAGAAGGCCTCTGTCTCATTTTCATCTATCTAAAGTCCCAAACAAATTATTTAAACTCTCCGCCAGCAATGGATGTGCAAAACACCCCATCGCTCAAATTCGTATACGGTAATTTTCAATCGTGGCAATCTGCAACATACTCATTACCTCGCCCCCATCAATCCCCAGTATCGCAGCACCAACGAATTGGTCGCTCTTGGCGTCCACAAGCACCTTCAGAAAAGGTGAGAACAATCCAAAAGACTTTTGTACCGCGGCGCCGGACACATTAGGTTGAGGCATATTCGAGGTCACATTCCCTGACACCTTCATAAAGCCCCTGGACGCGTCCATCTCGAGTGCTCGCGCTACCCACGCCATTGGCATCTTACTGACACGCACCTTTTTGTCTTGTTGCTTCGCTTCTGTTTCAGTGAGGCCGATGCGACCGAGTTGGGGGTCGATGAAGACGGTGTAGGGGATGAGACGGTTGGTGGTTGTTTTAGTGGGAGCGTTGGTTAGGATATTATTCTTGAGGATACGAAAGTCATCGTAGGAGATTTGCGTGAGTGCTGGACAACCTTTCATATCACCAAGCGCATAGAAGAGTTCACCCCTCAACCGTCCACACCCAGCAACCGTCCGGCCCTATAGGGCTAAACTCATCGTTTCGAACATTATTTTGAAAGGGTCATTTTACGTAGAAAATTTGTATATAAAAGTTGTTCGGATTATAATTTAGGGTAAGTTTAGTATAAGATACTTCTTATCATCTCGTGTTGCTGCTGAGATATAGGATATTTGGACGGTTGTTGGGTGCGGACGGTTGTTAGGTGAATTCTTCTATACACCTTCGGCGCTCGTTTCGAGCTTTTCATTTACCAGCACATAACTGATTTTATCAAGCTGCACGCTTGTCTTCTCCAGTCCGAGGTCATTAGTACTCGGCACCCTCCCCGCGGTGGCAAGCGCATGACTACACAGCATTTCCTTCTCCCCTCCATCGGTTTTTGTCGCAAGCTTAACAGACATGGCTGCCTAATCAATCCGTTCAAGCTTGTCAGCCTTGGAATTGAAAAGGATCCCAATGCCATCCTCGTGGAGAATCTTCTTAATCTCCTCTGCAACATCCCCATCCTCTCTACCCAGCAGTTGACCAGCTCCCTGCATAACAGTAACCCGACTCCCGAAACGACGAAACATCTGCGCAAACTCCAGGCCTACGCAACGACCTCCAATCACCACCACGCGCTCAGGCACAACATCCGACTCCATGATACTAGTCGAGTCGAGCAAGTCCACATATTCTGCGCCCGGGATGTAGAGGGGTCCGGGACGATACCCTACGTTCACGAACACCCACTCTGCCTTCACTCTCTCCTTCCCCCCCTCATTTAACGCGACTCGCACTTCCTTGAAACCGACGAATTTCGCTAGCCGGCTACCACCAGGACAGTCCAGCTATTCGGTCGGCACGTCTTCAAACAACCCAGCCAAGCAATGCCCTCCCTATCGGTCTCGCCGTAAGTCTCGTAAGAGGGTGCAGCCGAATATCCCTCACGGTAAGATCTTGGACTTGCGCCGTTATACTCCCCATATACTACTCATTCGGCTTCCTTGCGAGCCCGACGTCCCTCGCGCTCTCCGCGCATATCGGCCAAAAGGGTAATCCCCTTCCTCAAGCTTCCCGGTGAATTACGGAATAAGATATACGCCTACGCAATCAAAAAGAAGCACTACGCCATTGAATAGGTCTGCGACAACAATAAGAGCAAGACCTTAACTCATTAGATTCGTGAAGCGCACGGAATACCAGGCCTATACCTTAAGCTCACGCCCGAAAACGCCGTACGAAGACGTGCTCTTAATACTGCTAAGGGAAGAACCCCACAACGCTTACCCGACAAGTACTTTAGGAGAACGGGTATTGCAATTCTTTTAGTCTATAAGCAGATACACGAGGAAGCTTCGTCCGTTCTCTACTCGGAATGTACCTTTGCTTTTCATGGCATTCGAGCTCTCGATCACTTTCTGGATTACCTCCAGCCTGTGGCGAAGGCTTCAATCAGCCAGATCTTCATCAAACATCGGGCGTATGGTTATCTAGAGTAAGTCCCCAACCAGTGTTAGAAGGACCGCCATAACCGCCGTTGGGAGAAGTTATGCTGGCGCGTGGCAGATGAGTGTATCTCTCTTACGAAGCTGTTACTTGATCTCAGGCTCAACAAGAGCCCAGTCTCATTCTGCGGGTTTGACGAAATCGAGACCGCCGGGATCGGCGCGCAATGGATTCGACCGCTCCGCGCCTTTCAATACATCGGGATCAAGCGCTGCTCGGCACGTATTTACTGCTCGGTTAAGGAGCGATCAGTGCTCGAATAGGGTAGCTGGAGTATTAGGAAGGAGATTCTTAGCGATTCATAAGATCAGGAGATAGAGAGCGAGAGAGATTCTTTCGGTCGGGACAAGCTAAGGAAGGAGCTGAAGGAGATCAAGAAAGGAAGAGTGCTCAGAATCACAGCAGCAGGAAATATCGAGGAGGACTAATGGCGTGTTCAAGGCGACCAGAAGCCGCGACATATAACGGTTGATTCCCCACTCTTTTCCTTTACCGGGAATCATTGACCGCACGACCCAACGACTCTACTCATCTCTTGCGTCACCCAGCTCCTATTCACCATCCGAAGTATCGGCTATCGCACAGGTGTCTCGAAGCTCTCGATACACTCAGAGTCAAGTTTTATCGGATTAGTTTTATGCAAGACAAAGGTTTTCTCACCCTCTCTGACATAGGAGGACCGAGATCAGAGTGGGTGGACACTTGAGAAGTTTCTCTTCTCCCTTTCCCTCATGAAGGATATTAACATGCGTTGTTATGTACTCTACACGAGTGAATTCCAGCATACACCATACATCTGCTCACACGGTAGGAAGCTGAGGCTTTGCCGCCGATCAGTAAGACATTTTCGGCTTTCTCCAATCTGCTTTCACTGCCACCGCGGAAGCTGTCGACGATGTCCCTCTTTCGTTCTTGAACAACGGACATATCAAGGCTAACGTTCCCTGTAGATTTGACGCCGCATTCGGCCTAACGGCGAGCGTAGTAGGCGACTTTGACTGATGCCACCATGGTCTTGGTCGGGGTGCAGCCCTCGCCTATGCATGTGCCACCTGATAATGGTCAGCAAAGCACTAAATTGAATAGACCAACTACGAAAAAGGATCATTAAGCCTAGACATAAGAAGCAGCGCTCCCAAGCGTAGAACACGATCCTTTCCACATTGCAGTGACAATCATGCATCACTCCAGTAGAGTATGGGTGCAGGTATGAGAAGTGTGACTTACCGATATGACTCGACTCGACCAGAGCAATTGTATGCCCAGCAGCAGCAAGTGCCATGGTGAGTGGCGTACCGCCTTGTCCCGAGCCCAGCACTATGACTTTGAATTGTTTTGTTGCCATTGTTCTGATTGCAGAAAACTTAGCGTGGCCAACAAGGCCGTGGACAATAAGACTGGGAGAGATTTATCGTCGAACGTTTCGAAGCCGGTGTGAGAGATTGGATCGAGTAATCGATCGTAAGAGCATCGGATCAAGGCCGAGAGGACTTTCCCAGTGAATACGAGCTTGTGGATATATTTGGCTCAGGACAACGTTAGGTCACTCACCTCACGGTACTTCAGCTAAGCTTCACTGAGAGGGGGGAGGCTGATTAGTCGTTGACAAAGCGACTTACACAAGCCAGCCGCCACGGCTTGATTATAGGCTTGCTTCATTAGCCGAACAAGAACTGTTACGTCGTGTATCCATCAGTCGCAGTATTGTCGGAAGATGGGATCACGAATGTGGTTGGAGACAGGACTTGGTCGAGAAGAAGTCATAGTTGAGATCACGTCATTTGATACCCTGTAACATATGTACTCGTACATTGCGTTCGTCCCTTGATTGCATTGAGCCCATCACACCCACCCATAAAGACCTTTGATACAAAGCCGCCCGCCTATCGCCGAACCGTGTGACAACACCTCGCCAGTGTCCAAACCCTGTACAATGGATGAAATACCCCTTCGTCAAAACCGAGAGTAAGAAGGAAGCGATTTTTATGAGACAAGTAGATCGAATGATAGACGCCAAGTACTGTGGTGTAGGATGCTGATGGTGGTATTGTGCGCTGGAATCTGCCTGAGGACGCTCGCTGTTGGGTATCGACGCCAATTCCGATGATAACGACGAAAATACGCTCGCGGTAGGGCAATTTAACGAAGCCGTTGCTGATGGCTGTAGGCTAATGCTGATAATTGATCGCCGATCGCCACTCCCGGATGATGCAGAGCCAGACTCGCAGTGTGTATTTATATTGGGGGTGGCGAAGCAACTGATCACGATACCCAGTGTCGACGGTGTATATTCAGTGTGAGAATTGTTCAATGCCCTTCCCTCGGCGAGCGGTCAGGAGGATTGCCGTTTCCCCCCTCTCGAAGTTGTCGGCCAGCCTCGCCTCTCGCTTCCCTCCAAGCCTGTGCTCCACTTCTCCTCACTGGTAGTTTTACTTCTTCTCCAGACCCCGCAACTTGTGGTCCGCCTGCACTTGGTGGTAGCATCCTACCAATCGGAGTAGCAAGAGCTTGAACAACATAATTCCTCAACTCCTTCTCTTCTCGTTGGTCCTCATAAATAAGTCGCCTTCGCTCTTCCTTAGGCATATTCTCTCGTCGCATCCTTTTGATCTCCTCTGTGATCCAGAGGAGGACTGATTCGGGGCATTTGTTGCGGTCGGCACCATGGTCGGCGGCGTTGCGAACGTAGCGGCGGGTGACATCGGTGGCGCCGTCGATGGAAAACGCGATACAGTAGGACATCTTCTTGCCCCAGCCTGGTTCATGTTAGTCCACGGAGCTAGTAAATGTGTCTGTAGGTGGAAGTCTCACCTTCTGTATATAGCCTTGGGTTGTCCCATGCCTCTTCGCACGCATCGACATGCACCCATCGCTTCTGCTGCTCCGAGTATACTTCAGTCCAGACATGATCCTCTGCGTTCCATACCCATCGGACTCGGCCGCCAACAGCACGGCAGAGCATACTGAAGCAGTTGGCCCACTCTCCACATCGACCTCGTTTTGACTGTAGCAAAGCCCATACGTCACCGAAACGGGGAAAGCGCTCGAATTGTCTGCAGTCTCCAGCCGAGCAACGGTAAAGCTCTACTCGTGCGGCACCTCTTGCAACTTCATCGGGTGTAGGTGGGGCTACGCCGTTGGCTATTGTAGGCGAACCGCAGACTGCACAAGGAGGGTTGTTGACAAATTGGAAGAAGTCACGCTTGAACCATCTGAAAGTAGAGTGTTAGGCTTGTGTCGATGTAGATCGGACGGAAGTGAATTGGCTTACCTTAAAAGGGCTCGAATGACACAATCTTGGTATCCCCATTCAGCCTTTGTGTTCGGACCGATGCTTGCCGCCTGTGCTTGCAGAAGTTGACTCTCGTCCTCTGCTTCACCATATATCCGATCCAATGGGATGACCGCTAATGCTTCGTCCAACAAGCCAGGGTTCTCGTACTTGGTAGGAGTCGCCGAAAGCGTGAGTTGATGATTATAAAATCGTATCGATACAGGATCTTGAGGTTTGGTAGGAAGTTTAGGAAGATTCCGTAATGACGAGTAGGACGGAGGAACAGGTGGGCTGTCTGTCGGAGGCCGAGATGCATGTTGCCCATGTCGTGACGGCGGTCGTGATGAACTTGAGGGATGTCTGCTGGGCGCTGGAGAGCCAGAGCGTGATCGAGATGGTGTATTGAGCTCATTTAATCGTTGAATCTTCATCCTTTGTTCAAATTGTTCTGAGAGGGTTGTCGGATTGAATGGTTCCTGCAGCGATCTTCGTGTAGGTGGAGGCGGTGGCGCCCTTCGAGGAGGGCCGTTGAAGTCACCCATGGTTGGTTCCAGGTACTGTATTCTCCTCCTCTACAGTGTCTTCCAATCAATGCGACGTTCGAAGTAGATGGAGTTGAATGCTGAGTGTGAGGGATGGGTGGCCAACGAGGCTTCTCGAGACACTTGCGCCGCAGTCTAAATCTTGCACTGCCGATCCGCCACAATCGATTGCGACGACTCACTCCGAGACGTTTCGTTGTCGCTGGAATTTCTCAACTCTGGAGAAAAGACGGGAAGGGCCGATATGTATGGATGTAAATGGGAAAGAATCTCTCATGGAAAGAGTAAATCGAGTAGAGTTGGCTTTGAGATTGGGCATACGTGAGAGGGTTCTGGCCGCGGGGACACGCGTATCTGAGGTGCATGATTGGCGTAAGCCGATTTCCAACCAATCAGTGCACTGAAGATGCTTTAGTCAGGTCTGCCGCGTACTCTATTTTTGACTTTGTTCTCCCTCAACCAGAACGAGACAATACTATAACGCATAACCATGTGCCACTGCCTTCGAGAAATTCATACCTTCAACCCGGCACCCAGCGGAGTATCTGCTCGAAACATAGGATTGACAAGAGCAATTTCAACTGCAAGCAGTACATCTGAACCTGGAGAAAGGGAAATTGACAATGGGAATTTTGTACCTCCAACACGTTTCTTCTACGTCTCGTGGTCATCCAAGGCCTTCAACGTGCTCCTTTAATCGTCTACGTACTCATGGAAAGTCTCGATATTCGTCGAATGAGAGCCACGCAAGGGTGGGATCTCCCGTCCCGGCTTAATCCGCAATGGGATTACGTGGCGCCAACATCCCAACATCAAATCCTTATGATCGATATTTTCTGATCACGGTATGCAGTGTATGACGAGCATGAAGCCTACGCAATCAAAATCATATTCGCTTCCACTCGGGTCCTTATTGTCGCGGCCTGCACGACTCATGACACTGATTCTCCACGCTGGCTCTCCCAACGATCAGACTTAGGCGAAAGAGGCTGCCGTAGAGCTTTACCCTGGAGAGTAAGGCTTGAGCTATCAAACGGACGTCTCGGCAATGGTCGTTCTGGCCTCGGTGTCACGCATGAGGCTAACTCCAAACACCTTCCTATCTGACAAGAGTACTTTCGGATGTTTTAGATGTTTAAGACCCTACCTCGAGACCATGCATTCTGATTACCTTTACGTCCACATCAAGGCTTCTCCATGAGGCCTTCAGTCAAGGATATATCTTAAGGAAAGCTGGGGCCATTCCTTCGACGGGGAAATTTCGTCACGAATTCCTGTGGATTGCCTATTAGAAATGTATCCGGCGCTAGCTAAAGATACCAGTCTGAATTGAAGGCGTCGCAGGCGCCGTTTTCGGCTGTGGAAAGGACGCCGTTTATTTTCTACTCGGCCTCGAGTGACGTGCTCTGTACTCGAAACAGATTGAGCTTACCCCGAGCGAGACCTCGATAGTACAGAGGAGCGCGAAGAATCCAGGTCTGTGAGAAATGACGATGCGGCTACGACCGAAATCACAGGAACCTTAGTCCTCGATAGCCTTCCATGAGTTAAAAAATGTCTTGACTCCTATCTATCTGCGAGAACTCGAGGTGAATGTATATCCATAACTGCTCACGCATCAGTCAATTACATCATCCCTATTACGCTTATCTATGTTCGAAGAATGCTTCAGCTCATCCCAGGAACCACTGCTCATCGCCATGCCGCTAAGATAAAGACTGGCATTCTTTGGCCAGACCCTCAGGGAATCAACACTATCGTCTTTCTCAATATGACAAAGTGAACCAAAGCCGTCGGTCTTAGTCCTATCGTCAAGAGCCGCGAAGCAATTCCTGTTCGACTCCACCTCCTTACGTCCCTCGGTCAGGGTCTTGGATAGATCTGCTAGTTATTCGCCGAAGTATGCGGAAGGGATCGAAGCGACGGGTACCTTGGTGGTGAAGTCATTTGGTGAGCCGTTGGGAAAGCTCGCTGTCGCAATCCAAAAGGACCAGCCTGGCCCGTTCAGACTGGATTCGGCTTCCTCTGCTTTGGCAATAATCTCGTTCACTTTCTGTTGAGCTGTGCATAACCAATTGTTTTCGAAATGATGTTCACACATGACTCACGTTGATGGAGACATCGCTGGTACAGGAGAGTCCAAAGTTGCAAGGTTGGTGAGACATTGCTGTTCCGATGCTGAATTTGTAAGACCAATTACTGACTTATATGCTGACTGAGGTATGTGTACCTAACGAATAGAGTTATCGGATGATGTAGAGAACACATTCAGAGGGTAGGTATTAGCTGTCGTCGATGGGAGTGGGCTTTCACGTTCAGTGTTCAAGACTGGCTTGGGTCTGACCTATAACAGCTTTTAGTGCAGTAGGTGCTTAGCGGTCATCCAACATGTGGTCGAAGGATCGTAGGAAATTTCCAAGGCCTTCTCTGGGTGGCAAAGGAGTTGAGGCAACCTCGAGGGTGAAGACTCAGCCCTGCGGTAAAAGCTTGGCGGTTCCTACACAAACATTTTCCGTGCATTGTTTCATCCTTTATCGAACTCGTAGCTAAGTGCACATTAATTTGACCCTTGGGAGCACCTCCTCTGCGATGGTTACTGCTTTGCCTCATCAGCTCAGTCGATCAGCAGACTATGCCTCAATTCCCTAGAACATTTGTGGGTCTCATCCTGAGTCACAGCGCACACCATGTGGCGTCCGTGGTCAAATGGACACAGTTGAACAGCTTCACGTAGCTTAAAACTTTGGTGGTGACAGAAACGAAGCAGCCAGACTACGGCTCGAACGGTACCTCCGAATTCATTACGTTACATGGAGCAGAGCGAGAACAGTAGTAAGTCGTTCTCGAGGCTCCTGGCTGCAAGACAATTGTGGTCTTTTTTTCTTCTTCAAAAGTTGAAAGATTGTTCTGTCGTTTGCTTGCTTTCATCTAATGTTCCTGACACAATGCTCTCAACCTGTCAAAGCATGCATTATCCACATATGTCAGATAGATTGCGACTGACACTTGTCCAGGCGGAGGCTCACAGCTGAGCAATTTCTTGAATCTTGCGTCAACGCACCAGGGCGAAAAGGAGCCAATGATTTTGTAGAGGAAGATGATTGGGTCGTCGATTTCGCGAATACCAACACAGTAAGTATTCACTTCCCCGGAGCGTCATGCAGCCTCAAGCTATACTCCACTTGCGCCGTTGAATCGCAAAACCTTAAACTTCCACCACTTCACCTCTCAATGCAGCTAACAAAGTCACAAAAGCACCCCCTACTGCATGCCCAGCCCCTCCTGCAAAAACGACGGCTTCCAATTCGAAATGACAAAATTCAGCACCAACATCGCCGCACCTAACGACAACGCTAACAACAACCGCTGCGCCCCTAATGGCGAAGACAACGATTCCAGTATCGACATCGTCCAATGCTGCATCCACCTCACACGCACCGCGGAAACTTTTGGCGCCAAGAAGCGCTCGCCCGTACTCGGGCACGCGGCTCCACATGAAGTCGAAAACATCTACGCGGCAGAGGTCTTTGATTATATGGGTACGAGTAAGGGCAAGACATCGGGTGTTGCTTTGAGTTTGCGGGTTACTGTGGGGCCGGAGGAGGATGGAGATGGGTTGCCCGCTGATGATGAGTATAAGGTTGATCAGATAACGTGGAGTTCGAGTACAGATGGAGCGGGGGTTAACCCGATTCTGCCGGGAGCTTCTGCTCATCCTAATAGTTATTGTAGCGTTGGAGCGATTGATGGGGATCATGATACTAAGGATGAGGATTGTTGGCTTCCTCTTGAGGATGGCGGAGGTAGGAGGCGAGGTATAAGTTTTCGGGTCTGGGGCGAAAGTTTGCTACATGCAGCACTAAGTTTGTGCTCGCTTGCTCTGTTTCATTTCCTTGTGTGGGGATTGAGGTGCTCGTTCTCTTGTCAGGAGTAAGAGCTTGGTGTTTGGAAAGAGAGCATCTCCTGGGATTTCGCGATTTTCCTCCATTTTCAACTTTGCATTGAGTCTGTAACAACGGTAGGAATTAGCGCACCATGTCAGAAGATGCATGCCTTGAATGAATTGGGATTATTGTAAGATGAATTGTCAGTAGCTATGCTTCGCCATCCGCCCCGACGCCGCTAATACAGTTCAAATACGGCGAAAGCGAAAATTCTGAACACCCAAGAATTTCGACACAATCAGCAAGAACCCTGTTTCCTAATTATATGCGTTGCACAGTCCTCCTTTGTTGCTGATGCGTGCTGATATAGAAACAAATAGGCGTGAGCCTAGAGATATGTATAATGCATGCCAACCTCCAAGCGTCAGCGCCAAAGGACCCAAACACCGGTTTCAGAACGCTAAGTGCACCGTTGCTATGCATAACCACCTTGTTCAACACATCGATCCTCGACCCTCAACTCTTAGACTTGCCAGCCGACGAAGGTCTAGAAGTCTTCCTCGGCTACTTATAGTACCGAGCATCATTCTTCGAGACCTTCTTTGACTCCTTATAGTACCGAGGATCATCCTGCTTCGAGCTTTGTAACCCGTCCCTGGAGTATCCACCTGTATTGTGGACGACTGGGTAGCGGCTTTTGCTGGAACTGCTGCTGCCACTGCCGTATTGTGATGTGTTTGCTGTGGACTCTGAGACGTAGCGGCTGCTACCGGAGCTAGAGTAGCCGCGGGATGACATTGTGGGTAAAGTTTGGGCTTGATGGGTGGGTGTTGTGGATGAGGAGCAGGAGTCGGAGGTGAGGTTACCACGGTGGTGTGCAAGGGCTGATTGTGGAGATTGGCGGTGGAAGGTATTATGAGGCTGGTACTTGTGATTGTTTTGGCTCAATTGGCAAAAAGTGGGTCAATTGATGATATAGAAGGTGGATTGGGTTGGAATTGATTGATGTTTAATGATGAAAATCCAAAGAGGAAGGAGACACAGAACAAGAGATCTTATATACAGGTACCTGAGTTTTCATTACCGTAATTCCATTCATAGTCGCGGACGTGTTGCCTAGACCGTCCGGTGAAGAATTACTACGCCTTTGCTATGGCCATCTAGACAGCAAGGCATCTGTTTCAGCAAAGGCCAAGTCCGAGGCAGCACTTTACTAGGGCGTCTCAAGCTTCACCGTTCGGTAAGGAAGAGGCGAGTAGAAGCGCAAAATCCAGGGGGGTAAAGACTCATACTTATCTTATGACTCTTTTTGCGGTCGTCATCGTGTTCCAGATTGGTGGGATGAAGAAGCTCAAGGGGGCTTGTTGGAGGCTGAAGAGTTTGCGTCCGCAGACGCGCAGCAGTGCATAATTGGGTGAACATGGAGATGGGTTCTAGGCTGTGATTCGAGGATTACTGTACGAGTGCCGATGCTGGCGATAGGAACAGGTGGTTGTAGCCTTGAGACGGACGTTAATTGTGCAGGATGCGGTGCGAGGTTGATCGTGTGGCTGTCTCAGGCGCTAGGCTGCAGGCCGCCCGTTGAACCAATCAAGGCACACATCCCTCCTGCGAACCCAACACCTACAATAAAACGAGATCTTACGTCGATGAAGTACGAGATCTGACCGTTTGCGTTGCTATACTGGATGTGTGAGATCTGTTGTCAACGATGTAAATGCATAATGTGCCTCGAGATAGAAAGCTGAGGGACTGCTGATGCTCTGCCTCTCTGCGTGGGGTTTATTTAGCCCAGCCCTGCCAAGCTTTCAAAGCCCCCTTCAGGTTGACGTCAAGGCATCGACTATCTTCTCTACGACAATCTTGCACTCGGCATTCCATACCGACTGCCGCAATACGAGCGTCAGCTTCTTAGATCAGAATGCCGGTGAGCTTGTATGATCTAAATGATCCCTCCTGACTCAATTTATCCTACACCGAAGCCCAGGCAGTCTTATGCCACCAAATCAAGAACCTTGTGTGTGGCCAGGGAGCGCCGTCCCCAGCATCTCATTCGTAAAATTATTCCAGCTATCTTTCAAAGCTAAACATTTCGGTGAAATACCCTGCAGTGCGGTGTAATAGTGGGTATTATCAGTAGCTAAGACGTTCTTGACCGGATACCCGCGCCGCTACCTAGAAGTCTGAAGGAAGCTTCTTTACAGGGTGCGGTCGATTCCGGGCGTACGCAGCCCCTATCATTGATCCTCCATTATCATCAAACCGAGGCACTACCAAAGCAGAAGAATTGGCTGAGCTTACGGTTCGTCATTTGACAGCTGATTGGCACCCTTAAGTACTTTACACGCCGGCTCAACTGGCCTATGCCTTGCCGCAGTCGACAAAGCGCAAGAAATTAGTAAGACTGGCGCAGATACCGCCAATGTTTCGGGGGCTACTCCGATCAGCTTTCTGCATGCCTCACTATTTATGATTCACACTTTGTTTTCATCCCATGGCGCAGCATTCGTCAAGGCTCTTCAGGCTTGGCTGCCAATCTAAGCCCTTTTCCGCCATATGGCCACTGCCACGGCCAGAAATTACAAAGAGGTCCTTATCCCTGATTCGACTTCTCACTCGTCGACTGCTCTTTGCAGTCCTCCTATTGTAAGGCTTTGGTCTGGGTTTGTTAGAGTTTCTGTGTCTGCGCAATCACCTAGACCTCGCATTTCACACCGTATAGACCTCCAGTGTGCGGCTTTTGTTTCACCGTGAGTAAGCGTTTGGCAGTAAAATGTGCTGCAACCAGCCCCTTACGGCGCCTTGCATTATATAAGAAATCGCCTTTCGCCTCGCTGCTAATTCCCAATCTCGATCACTTCTGTAACGTAATCGTACAGCTTTGTACATTGTCCTCAGATATATACAAGTTATCTTAACATACACCTCGACTACACCCTTTATACAAGTCTTTCATATCATCCTATCCTTGTTCACCACCACATTATCTGTCCTTTCTATATCCTACCAAGTCCTAGTGTGTCCAATCGTCCAAGCCCGCAACAAATACTGCATACCTATTTCAAGGGTCCTTGGAAAGCACCTCATAAGTGTTCGCTGAAGCTAGATCCAACACACCATCCCAACTGTGCCGGCGTTTACGTACATCTCTCCACCTTATATACTTACGTACGCCCATACTTGTTGACCTGTCCACCACATCCTCAGCTCCACGAGCAACGCTCTTCATACACCTAATCCACGTCGATTGGTCTGTCAACACGCCACCTCGAACTTCCCCTACCAACGCAAAAGAACATCCTCCTTCACATATCACGAGACTCCATACACAACATGTCACGTCGAACATCAACATACTACACGCCTTCAGACTCAGGAATAAGGAGTAGGAGTCGTGACGAATCCGAGGACCTTGCAAGAGACTTCGATTACGCGATGTCACTCCAAACAACAGAACGCTTGTACGAGCGAGGCCTTAGTGATCAAGATCTTTCCCCTTACCATCCTCTATACAACGCGCGACGCCAACCAAGAGGTGATGCTGGATACAGCTCCAGAGATTACTCTAGGGACCGAGCCAGTGACGGCCTTAGGTATGAACGTGTGGCAAGCCCTCCTTACCGTGCACCAATGGCACCCACGTCCTCGAGGTCCAGCAATACAGACAGGACTTCAAGTCGCAGGTCTACAGGGGAAAGGACTCCAAGCAGCAGACCTTCGGAAGGCCGGCCTCCGCGACACAGAGTGATACACAACAATGGCAGCGTGATATATAACAACAGTGATCGTCGAGATGACATGCGGAGCGCAAAGGAGGCGGATATTAGGTACTATATCGGCAGCTCGAATAACTCAAGGGACGAAAGAAGACGAGGACCGGAGCCTCGCTATCGAGAGCCTAGACGTCGCAGGGATCTAAAGGAAGACGATGAGTCGTTGCTCGAAGAGGATGAAGGCGATGAAGAGTATATACAGAGAAGGTAGCGGATTATGAAGCAGCGTTATATCTTCGGCTAGCACTGGGCCAATTTAGCGACGTTATTTTGGCTTCTTGCATTGCGACTGGCGTTGGTGCCTGTTTATCGACCTGTTTCACGGTTGATGATGTCTTTTTCTGACACAGTGATGATCTCACCAGCGACTCAGAGGGAGCGGCGGAGGTTTAAGAGTTACAACAGTCCTGATCAGCTGTGCCAGGTAACTTGTATGATTAATGGTGGAGGGATGGATGAACGGGGGTTCAAAGGGAGGCGCGCGTGCGGTGCAGGAGCACTGCAAGGCACATCTGTCCTTACTGCCGTATCTAACGGTGTATCGTCATTGGCAGGTGTGGATGCCCGATTGATCAATCCAGAATCTCTGGACTACGCATGTTATCGCGCCAGCGAACACTTTGAGGCTTTACTAGTGCTGCGGCTAGGAGTTTGGCTGGGCGGAATTTAGCGTGTGCAAAAATCATGATAATTCTTGGCAATATCGATCACTGCAAATCACACCCTATTCAACATTAATAATAGTAAATATCACTATTAACCAGATATTTGATATTCATGAAAAATAAAGGTTGTCGCTACGATTATAACTCTATATCGAATATCAGATTTGGTTAAAAGAATAGTAAGTTACAATAGATAGAAGAAATCTTATAGAGATACGAGCTAGTATAAATACGAAACTTTATCAAAATATCGATTTCCTAAATCAACGGCAACTACCCGTATTAATAAATATTATATATAGAATGTATAGAGTTTTATATCGCGATTACGAATATTTTGTTATAAACTAAATAAGTATAATATTCGTCAAGATAATCGAGACTTAAATCTTTGAATTAGGTGTGAGTTACAGTGATCGGTATTGCCAAGAATTATCATGAGTTTTGTATACGCTAAATCCTTAGCGTTCCCGCAGGTCCACGGTACGATCAATGAGCTTTAATTGACTGCTTCTACAACTAACTACTTAACCCAACGGCTGGGCTGTAAAAGCTCCAGAAGTCTCTTTTACACTGCCCATGCGATGCTTTGATCAGGCGTATGGGCTATGAGACGTGGCTTTTATGCGGTTTCAGAGGCTGAAGAGCGCGGCTGAGTTGGGGGCACAGCTAGCTCCCAGGCAGCAAAGGAAATGACTCCTTGTTGGCAAGGCTGCAACGTGACTACCTTTCTTCAAACATCTTCAAGTTTCGGACTCTGATTCAGATTTGCGCTTCTTCGCTCTGAATTCTCGTATTCCGTCCGTACCGATCTTGTTGATGTTTCAAGCCTCGTTCTGGTCTGCATGCTTCATCTCAGCCATGCTGGTCTTGGCGGCCAGACGGCCGTTACATGAGTCTTCTGTCATGCGACTCATCCTTTTTTGGTCCTCTTTCGCAAATTTCGGCTCGACTGACGCTTTATTGTGAGGACTCTGTGCCTCCAGACAGAATGCAGAGCCCCCAGGGTGACGAGATTGGCCCACTAGCGTTAGGATCCTTCGCGACCACTGGTGAAGAAATCAGTCCTCTCAAGTTTGATATATAGAGCAAAGATTAGCTACACGTCACCTTCTTTCTCCTCATCTTTTTCAGCATTATTTCTGCCTATAACCTGCGATACATAGGCCATATATCAAAAATATCATTACCACACCAGCTCACTGTCTATATTATTCTTTCGTCTCATCTTACCTTCATCTACCACCTTATAGAGTTTTTGCATATTGGGGGAGACAAACATAATTCTCCATTACCTTGCGCTGGAGCATAACAGTTCCGCTGGATAAATTTCTTAACGTTTACTGCACCTTTCATATCTGTTCGAATAACAACCTTGAAGACCCCAGATCCTTCCTCCGACCTTTTGCTAAACTACTTGAGTGTCGTCGGCCGTCCTCCCTCTCCACCACAACACCAACCAACATCTACACTATGCCATCAGGACGTTCTTCTCCCTCAAGCCTCACAAGTGCGATTCGCCGCCTGACGGTGCAGGATGAAAGTACGTCTAGCCCCTTCGCCTCTTACATCCCTGACTTCCCTTCCGCTCCTTCCATCGCAATAGAGTCCTCGCGCCTAGCCACCTATCTGACACTTTCATGCATAAGCTAACAGTCCTCGACAGGACCTAGATACGAACCCATCTCTGACCCCAGATATGACTCTACCTATAACCCAGCCTACACCCCTCGAGTTGGTGGCAGCTCTGATCGCAGATCTGAACGCAGAAATGAGCCCGGCGAGGGACCATTGTTGGCGCGCGACTACAGAACTCCAACTCTCAGATCCTCTAGATCGGATTCCCTTGGCAACAGGTCAACAGCTGGTAGATCGTCGGGACCTACGTCATCGCAGTACATATCTTCAGAGGTCGGAGCCTCAGGGTATCGACCTTCGGATCGCAGACCTTCAAGATATGCGTCGCGGGAGCGCAGACCTTCAGATGATCCGCCCTTGAACAGCACTCTTCGTCGCAGGCGTCGACGCGAGCCAGTCCTGCATAACAACAGTACGTTTTATGGAAGAGAACCTCCAGTAGATAGAGACGATCGAGACTCGAGGTATTGGCCGAGGAGCTCAATGCCCAGATACGATACTGGCTCTCGCAACTCTGATGTTCGAAGGGAGAGTGACACTCGATATTATCGGTGATGATTCATTAACGGAACGAGAGGCATGGGTTGTAATGGGGAGTTACGGGTGGCATTGATTTTCCTCGGTCGTTTGAATGATAGGTATATGTTTCTTGATTTTGAAATTCCTTGTACAAAATTTCAGGGCTTTAGTCATGCAAGCGACACAGCATTGGTGGTTTACTGCATCATTTCAATGGAGTAACGGTGGTCAGAATCATAGAGGCCTTCTAGTTATATAGCGCTTTAGAACAATTGTATGCATCATTACTCAACGAACAAGAAGGCCCACATATAGCCTCTCTCCAAGGGCGTCAAAGAGGTGCTGCTATGCATTTCATACTGCGGCTGTGATTCTTGAGGGATGCAAGCTTCTTTAAGGCTGGGTGGATGATTGACCAATCAAACCAGCTAAGCTTTTGACAGAGCCTTCATATACTCATGGCATCACTGTCGGTGAATTAGGCTATACAGAACGCATCCACGAAGCCCTACGACCTCGGTGAGCGTATACTTGGGGGTGGACTCAAGGCGGACGTCAGGTTGAACGCAAGGCCAGCCGATTGTGGCTGAGCTGCGCTAAGCCCCCTTCGTTATTGGGGGCTTGGCACCGTAGTCGGCAGTTTTCTGACTGACCACTTCAATTCTATCTTCATAATTTTACATCTTGTAAGGCCAGTGATCGAGTCGTTCATGTGTGCTTCTGATCCTGTCAAGGGTGGCTGGGGCTATCATAATTGGAAACGACGCTCTTGACGAACGAGCCTAGATGCATGAGAGCCCATATCTTTCACGAACGCAAGCACCTTGCCTGAACACTTCGAGATTTCTTGTGACCTCTGTTATCAACCATAAAGTTCCCGAAGCCCATTGGCTCGCATAATGTTCTCGTAGATGAGCCCCAAACAACCTGGAGGCAATGCTTCTGATTATAGGATTATGCACACAATGGTGTGTCTCCTTTTCGTCTTTTCACAATTGCTCAAGATGTACTTGCAGCTCAGCCATAAGGGAGAGAATTAGCTTCCCAGAGAGGACCTCTTCATCGCCCGCTTTGTTGATCACGGACATCCGCCAGAATCGTCAAAGGGAACCAGTACACAGGCTGTATAAACGAGCAAGCCTCGTTCTTATCCCTGTATACCGGCCAATAGAATGATACGCCTTGGTAACAAGCACAGAGTGGTTGGCCCTGGGACTGGTTTTACCAGGCGCGAGACCGCTTTGCCGCAATCTGCAAACCATATATGCAGATGTGGAGTATGTATTCAAACGTGCGGGCTGTAAATCCCGCAGCCAAAGCATTCGCCACCATGAAAACCTGTTCGGCGTGTTTGCAGACCGTATCAAAACCGTTGTAAGCCTTGCCGATGGCGCAAGAAAGTCAACACACTCAAGCCTCTTCAAGGCATGATATTGTCGGCTTTCACTCCATTTACATCTATTTCTCGAGGCAGAGCACGAGGTCAGGAGATGGCCAGAGTATTCTTATACCTCTACTCTCTCGCTCTGCTCGTCGAATCCTCTGCGGCTTTAGTGTCTCGAGTTTCGAATTTCGGGGGGCGAAAATTTGCCTGTACTGATGCCCCACAATCATGGGATCAGGAAGCCCGCCCCAAAACAAAAATACGTAGACAACTGCCAGCTCATGATTGGAAAGTTGGCCGCTCGGCCAATTGAGAAATATTATAAGTTTGCTAGTCATGCGTGTCTCCTCTTGACTCCATCAGTCCAGTCTCTCCTTTAAATACCACATACACCGGTTTGATATGTGCAAGTATACTCTGTCTCTTGATACCGGTCTGCGATCAAAATACTCTGTTACACCGGTTTTCTATTCCGCGTATCGTGGCCTTGGCTTAGTACACAATTGCAGCTAGCTCTATTGCATCCCACATAAACAAGGAACAGGCATCGGATACCACTGTCAACAGCGGGTCCAATCGTCTCAACATCTGTATCTGACATACCGACGCCTAGAGCGATACTTAACAGTGCTTCTTGGAACCTTTCTATCTCGACATCTGCACATGTCATCGAGGCGTTCTCAGTCATCGCCACCCGCAATGCCTTCACGACGAACAAGAAAACCTTCGAGGAGAAGCTCACGCCACCCATCTCCGGCCAGCCTCTCAAATGACCTCGAGAACATGTCATTAGGCTCTAGGGGTAAGCGTCTCCTTTACAACGCCTTGCAGATGTCCTATTTCTACCCAACGTTTAGTTCTGGCTATCTCTTACCTGTCATGCCGTCTTGCATTACGGTTTGAGTGATCCATCACTGACAAAATGCACTAGGGACCAAATACCAGAGACCCACAGATGAACAACCCTATGATCCCATCTACAATCCTTGGCGGGAGCCACAGGAGGAACGCCGCTACCAGCTTAGCAATGAGGGCGGCTATCCTCCGAGGTACGAGACGACCTATGAGACAAGCTATGAGCCAAGGCGCACCCCCAGATCAGACCCCAGGGACACCTCATTCAACCCCCAATCAGACGACCGAGTGCCCTCCAATACATCGGGAAATCCAAGCCAGTACTGGAGCAACCAGCGGACTGGTGGAAGGTCTCCGGAGAGTAGGTCTACCGCAACCCGACGCAGACGCGCGCCGCCAGCCGTTTCCTATGGGGACTCAGACGACAGAGACGATGTGACGAGGACGAAGGACGATGATTTGCGATACTGGCACAATAGTGACTTCGATGGTAAAGAGGAACAAGAGAAAGAAAGGCAACGAGCTGAGGAAAAAGGACGTCGCTACGGCAAGAGGGGAAACTGAGGGATGGCGGCGTTTAATGTACCGATTAGTGTATGATGTAAGAGACGAGGACATACCCTGGGTGGGCGGATCTGTTATCTGCGAAATGCGTTTGTGTATTTCCAACCATTTATGGCAGGAGTGTTCGGGTGCGATGGCCCTTGGTGGTTAACAATACCGCACACTTGCCTCAGACTAACTACAGTCCTTCCTTTTATGTACTGCCGGCCGCGATTTTGAATTAACTGGATAAGTATAGAGATACCATATAGACTGTATAGTTAGTGAATATAGAATACAAATACCATTCGCACCAGGGTCGTTTACTTCCCTGGCACGCACTGTTTATTCATCTACTATCCGTTTATTTATCATTTATTCACTTATTATCGTTCACCTATAATCCATTCACTCTTGTTCATTCACTTACGATTCATTCACTCACTTTCAATTCACTCACTGTACAAACACTGCATATCTATTCACTTACTCTCCATTCAACCATCCTTCGCCAACATTGCACGTACAATCCTTTGGCAACCAGCGCTCACCACGCCCACCAATGCAACGATGGACAACAAACTTCAACTCTCTCACACCTTCTTCGAGACAACGGACTACACACTCGAGCCTTCCACAACGTCAACGGCCATCGAGGCCTACACCAACTACTGGCAATGGCTCCAGCAAACTATTCTAGGAGATAAGTGTAAAGTACCATTGCTATATACAAGATAGCAAAATTTCGCTAATCTCGCCTCCCTCCAGATCCACTATTCAGTATCCCAAATCTCCAAACACATCTCCATCTCATGGACCAAATCCTCCCCGCCCTCGTTCAGATCAACTGCGATGTAATCGGAGGCTTTCAATCCAGCGCCAAAGGCGCTAAGACCTGGTTCAAGCTCTACGAAGATGCTGAAGGCTGGGAACGCATTCACATGCTGAAGATCGAGAAGCGATTTGGTATCTCTTTTGATGCTTTGAGCGCAGAGCACATGGAGAAATTGGAGGTGCTGGAGAGGGAGCTGGAGGTGTTGATGGAGATCAATAAATCTGTGGAGCGGCTGGAGCTGGTGAAGAAAATTCTCGAGCATGTCAAGAAGCCTGTGGAGGAAGCTGTGAAGGGGCTCATAGTCGGGAAAGATGACTCAAAACTCTTGGTTGGCCGGTGATGCTTCCAAAGATGGTCATTACGTTACGTTCACGAGACTCAGTACCACAGTTTAGACATATGCTTGCAATCGCATTGGAGCAGAAGGCATCTCAAGGAGTGGCGACCTTCGTGCTTCTTAGTTTAGCAAGTGGGGAAATTCTAGACTCCTTTCCATGGCGGTATAGCACATTTTGGGGTTATCTTAAGCTTCGATGTATAGTAATTGGCACAGACTGGGCTATGTAGTCATCCCTGATTAGCTCCTTTCCTGATTGATGTGGTAAACTTTGAGGTAATTTGCTCTCCTACCGTCTACTACTGTTGACGAATATCAAAGCATGAAAACCCTATCTGAGCATAGAGTTTGGGTGTCGTAGGGGTGCTATTGCAGAGCAGACGCGGGAAGCTGTTCGGGTACGTCACGGCCTTCTTACGGCTTTGTGATCGAGCCACGGGTATCAGCCGCTCGGAATCCTGTGCTTGTGCTTCAGGTACGACCCAGCGGTAATGGTTACACCCGCTCCCATACCGGCGGCAGTGCCTGCAGCCACCAAAACGAGTATTTATTCACCAAACAAACAGGACTTCTGGTCATGTAGTACGGTGAGTCGATCTCAACTAGATGATTCCCCATTCCCAGTATCTGAAGGCTCTCAAGGGGATGTTGGCATTTGGGCAGGATCTCCGTTGCAGTCTAGCTTGGATAGGCTTAGCGTGAACTAGTAAGCCGGCCCGCGCACCAGGTAGCAATAGCAACACTATAGATAATTAATCAACTGTTCAACCTCCACCACTGCCTATTAGTAGGCGTGTATTCCAAAGGGGATGCGAGCCATGACCCGCAATTACCACGATGCCCAGAGCCTTCGAAGCACTCCCAACCAGACAGGCCCACTCCTACGGAGTCGAAATTCAACAAGCTGCGACACAAGTGCGGATGAATCAGTTTAGCCTTACACAGGTACATCAGATGGCGATCCCGGCCCTACTGACGTGGCGGGGAAAGACTTTGATCCCTCAGAAGCATCACCAGAAGAGATGTCACAGATCCAAGGAGCTCTCCTACCAAGTGCGATAAACTCGGACTCACAATCGCAACACAATGGTGCAGACACACTAGTAGATCCACCACCAGAAGAAATGGCAGGAATTCGGACGGCAGTGCAATCGACTCAAGCACAAACCCACTCGTATCAAGCAGTAATATAGGTATGCAATTCGATTTCGGAGCCCAAGCTTGCACAACCACGACTCATCTTAAGCGCCGGTGGAGAGCTCTTGGGGAGTTTTGTGCTGCGAATTTCGGGTTCTGTAGCCCTCCAACAGCTCGCATGTACTACTTCTTCTGACACCAAGCCTGGCATCATATCCCAGAGCCGGAGCGGATTGGTCCCAAAGAGAGTAGTGGGGACAATGAGGCGGTGGCTATAAGATAGGTGCCCTCCATCGGAGCTCATGGCGCATAGGGGTGAACAGTAGATGGATTCTATAATACGCGTGGAAACTTTTCGCTTCCCTAGAGGACACCTCAGCTTCTCGGCAAGCATTCGCTAAGATTAAACTGACTACGAAACTGCATTGAATTCTTCATATTAGCTACTAGAAGTATTCCTCTCTATAGCTGGCTTCTGGAGTCACCGCAAGATGGCAAACGTCAGCAACAATCAATTCAACCAAACACACAACGGTCCCAGCTTTGCATGGCCAATATTCCAAGACCTTCGCAGAGGCACCCTTTATTGACCGCTCGTAAGCGACTGACCTTCCTGGTGGTGCGGAGTTGGCTGAATCTCCGATGTGACCTCTTTCGGTATTTTGTTCGGCACCACCTCTTTCGCCCATGGGTTGCCAGCTTGTGGTTGAGGGTAAGCCTGCGGTTGTGGTACCGCCAAAGGCACGGATTGCTGAGGATATCCACCTTGCTGTCCCAACGGCTGCCCGTTATAGTATCCCGCGCTCGCTTTTTGTTGATCGCTGTATGGTGCTGGGGCTCCACCTGCCGGCACACCCGCTTCCTCGTACTTGGCATCGGCGACTGGGACAGTGGGCGCTGTGGCGCTGCCAGCCTTACGGTGCTTGAAGAACCAGAAGAGAGTGGCAGCTAGACAGACGGCGAAGATGATCCTGCGTAGTTATTAGCGGCGAGCGCTGATTGATAACAAAGACTTATAAAGCAAGAACCCACGTCATGATAGCATCGAAAGCCTGCTTTGCCACGTTGGTCGAACCTGATTCGTCATACGAACTCGAACCACTGGTACTCCTACTCGAATGATGGCTTCTTGGTGTCCTGCCGTCCAACAGTCCTTTTGGCTTCGGCGAGTAGGAGCGCTTATAGGGGCCTTCGAAGCCGTCGTTCACCACATAGCACACGCAGTGTTGATTATTGTAATTGACATCTCCGGCACTTGCACAGGAATTGCAGAGATCGTTGCAGCTGTAAGAGGAAGTTGCGGCGGCAGCAAGCCAGAAGATGAACATCATGGCGTCGAGGACAATCTGACCCCATAAGATCCATGGCAGGAGTCTGAAGATGGGCTTCGGGCCGGTAGCGAGGAAGAAATAGACGAGGGCGAGGAAGGACAGGACCGACTAGATCATTGGAGTCAGCTTTAATTCTGGGGGAGGTATCACAAAATCCTGGGGCCAACGTACGACCGCAAGATTGAAGCTGAGTTTGCTAGGCGCGCTGCAGCTGGCATTATGGAAGTCTGCTATATCCCCTGCGGCGATACCAAGCACGATGAGGGTGAATATGATGCCCACTAAACGCATGAACCAGAGCCACCCAAAAGCCCTGGGCGAGGTCTTATCGGTCGTGTAAATCTGCATCATGGCTTTGGGAAACGGATGGATTACGGGAATGCTGGACAGAATGAAGATAGCAGAGAGCAAAGCATGAGAAAATTCCACAAATGCAGCCCCTCCGTACATAAGGAACCCATTGGTGCACTAAAGCTACGGGTCCTTACATAGACAATGAAATCGGACCACAGAGCGAGCTGGAAGAAGGAAAAGCCGTCGCCCCCAAAGCGCAGGGTTTAGAAGCTGGTGGCGGCGCGACCAATAGCAGGTTTCAACAGATATCGACATGCACGGCACGAGGTGAGAAGCCTTCAGTAGGGAGAATGCTTGCAGAACAGACAGCTGCATGCGGTGGGCTCTTTCACAAGCTTTTGGCGCCTGCATTGTTCCTCGACGGAGTCGGTACTGGCGCACACGATGCTGCATCCGCTGTATTCTATTGAGCCATGTTGAGCACGTCTTTGTACTCTTCCAAGATCGTGACCAGCTCGAAAGCTGTGAGATGGGAGTTTTCTAAAGATCGGGTGTGGAAGCTGAGATTGGGGTCTCGGCTCGGCGCGTCTTTTGATTGGTGGAACACATCTTGGCACATTCGCCGCCTTTCCAGTCTACTCGTCACCTCATGTGCGTAGCCACCATCGCAGCAACCCTTTTCATCGACGGGACATGCAGTCATATCTTAGCACGTTGTGATTTTGAGGACGGTATTGAAGGAGGGTGGGGGCGTTGCTGTAGAGTCTCAACACGAGGTCAGCACTGGCTCCGGGGTTTAAATGTTAGGGGAGGGTGAAGAACAGACTCAAGACGAGGGGACAGCGGGCGTCAATGAAGGTGCTGCGGCTTTCGTTCCATAACCCAGCCCCGATGCGCCACTCAACCGAAACTATTAATCTTACTCAGACATACAGTCCTATCTGCCAAGATGGAATCGCGTCTCCATTGAGAGTCAAATGTCAGAAATAGTCAACTCAGGAAGCAGCTATATTGGCAGTGTGCTGAGACAGGTACTGCCAAGCATGAGTGGTGCATCAATCAATTGAAGCGAACGAGATTCAAGATACGATTTGGCTTTTAGTGCAATTCTCTCGAGCATTACGCTAGAGGTTTATCTGTAAGCGGCGTTTGATCTCGTATTCTACAGCGCATGTATTCAGGCCAATCTGGATTTCGTCGGATATTATATGTCCTAATCCCTCGTCTTTCCCAATTAACAAGGCCAAAGGAACGCACCAATAGCTGACATCTACGACCTGGTGATCCTCTAAACTGTTTCTCCTCCCAACGTTGAGGGCACGTGGTCGTTCTCGGTCCAATTATCGACCGCTCCAAAATTCTTGCTGTCTGTATTTTAGTAACCTAATTGGACCCTTATTTTGGACATGGCGCTGTTGACCTTGTACCGCGAGTCAGGTTTGCCTTTGATGAGGAACTGCTCTGAGATCAAAAGACAACACCGATCAGTAGAACACCGAGCTCTACAACCACGCCGACACCAGCTTTGGGTCCTCGACCCTAACCTGAGGCAGGGATAACATGGCTGGTATGAGCGGGGAATTCCTCCAATCCCGGCGTGTCTGCTAGGATGTTAGCCTCTTTCTGATAAAATTCTTTTCCGTCAGAACTTCTGATATCAGACGTCCCTATCCGATTCTGATCCTGTTATTTCGGAGTCTTCAGTTATTGAACGACGAACAATGATTTCTTCAATAATCATAAACAACAAGAAACCAAAGCTTACATCCGCTTGCCAAGGACCTATTGTGAAGAAGACAGAGGTCAAAAACAAATTGCGTGTAGATTGTCCACGATGTCCAATTCGTCAATTCATTCAAATTTATTTCCGTTGAAGACTCACTACCAAGTACTTGTAGCGCCTTTTCGTGAGCCTCGTCTCGTCATCCCATCCAGCTCAGCCTTATTCGCAGCCGCCATGACAGGTAAACTTCGCTCAGACACCATTTGCAAATGTCCTGCACTGGTAAGTCTCGACTTGGTCAGAGGCACTACACGCAGAAGTCTTGCACGCGGATTCAGTAGCTACGTTTCCATTAGCGATTGATTCATATTTGATCTCTTACAGCAAAACTCACAGCCGCAGCAGGGATCCTCACGAGGTCAGCCGATGACCCAAAGAAGAGATTGGGCGCCGTATGGTCATCCGACTACAGTGTTGGGTCCAAAGTTGCCTTGGTAGCCGGCATAGTCTTGATGATTTTTGTCGTAATAGCAGGATGCGTTGTCAAGAAGAGTGGTTATGTCTTGGTAACTACCTGGCTTGAAAAATATATAAGTTTACTTGAACTTATGCCTTTTGCGCTAGTATTATACGAGCCACAAGCAGGGCCGCAACGGCGAGAGCGTGAGAATAGAGTATGATCTGAATGATTGATTGTTAAGAGAGTGCGTTGGAATCTGTTTGTAGTGCTCAGAGCGAGTTGACCTTGGATAAGGAATGTGTCTAGAGTAGGCGCAACATGCTAGCTTATGTAGGTATACAACAGTTCTCGTAGCCCACATCGATATCTTTGGCAGCGGCCAAGTCAGACTGCAAGACCTCCATACGCCCTAGTGTATCTTCGCCGCGTTGTGTGGGGAAACGTGCCTGCGCACGAGGAGCCACCCCCAACTACCCAGATGATCGTCTCCGGGTCAGACGGGCCCCCAACTACCTGACCGATTGGTACATGATAATCTAACCCGGCGTGTTCTTGACCGGCCGTGTCGTAGTAGCTGAGAGATTTCTATCAGCCCCTGGCAAGAATCATTCATAATGGCGAGTTTGAGGGGCCTCGTACAAATTGACTTGGCCGCCGGCTCTGGGCTCTGATCGAGCGGTCTGCACCAATGTCTTGCCAGGCATGAGCATGGTAGCGACAGCGAGGATGTTGATGTACTGCGTGTTGATGACCTTTTAGGACGATTGTAGCGAGCTTGAGGGTTTTGCAGACGCTTTTTCTGAATACTGAATGCGAGGAGAGCAAACTGTCAGGTAGAGAAGAGCAGACCTTTTACGCTAGGATCAGCCAGCTTCAGAAACCTTTGAGCAATGCCATCAAGACTTGTGAAAGCACCACTTCGACCTCGGACGAGGTCAGCATTGTGCATAGAAATCTCCTGTCGCATCACAATCATGTATGGCATGAGCTTCGATGTAGCGTTGTTCACTTCAAAAGCCCGAGATTGGAAACATTGAAAAGGATCAATGGGAAGCTGTGGCGTTGATGCCGGCCCATGTGGCACATATGCGAGATCTTGACGTGGTATATGGCGTAATTGCAGAGCATAATTTCGGGTGGTCATACTTCGTGTAGCGACGGCGCGATCGCTTGTAGAGAGTCGGGATGATCAGGACGTCGCTTCATCTAAGGATTTCTGCGTGCTGACAGTACTTCTGGCCCAAACGGAAAGCTGCGGAAAGGGGCGTCTACAGTAATCCTAGATTGATGGCTATTGGGCGGGTAAACAAGCCTTTCTGAAAACTCCTACTCTATGTAACCGAGAATACATGATTCTAATTTAATGTTTATTTAAGCCGACAGAAGCACTGGAAGAGCTTTCCAGGCCGGCGGTGCGATGTTCTAGTTTTGGTCATGTGCATGGAGGTCACCGCCAACAATCACAATGCATGAGGCTGACTAATTTCACGGATGATTAGTGGAACTCTCTCATCATGGTGTACATAAATCACGGTCCTTATAGAGCCTTACACAATAGCACGTCAGCGATCTGGCGGATGTTCTCATCACCTCTTAGATAATCTAGCAGCGCCTCTCTGCAAATCCGATAGTCTATCGGATGAACTTTAGGTGATGCGGATGATGAGAGAGATGGTTGCAAAATACCAAGAAGAATATAAGCGATTCACCGAAATTGAACTTCTATCGAAGGAAGCAGTAGGTGGTATCGAAAATGCCTCGATGACATGGTATTGTATTCGATGCCAATCTGCTCCAAAGGTCGCGAAGGGCCAAATAGGTGGGTTAATGGTAGGTAAGAGCTTATGGTGCCTTCAAAGATTGGAAGTCCCAAATATTGGCTGAGGTTTGATGAAGTTGTAGAATAGAGATCGAGACACTCTTGTGCTCTGAGGCGTTACGATGTTAGAGACCAAACTAGATCCTGGTGCTTGTATTGCCGACTCCGGCGCCTTGGATTTGACGTTTTGCTGGGATTGCATAGACGAAAGACATTGCTCTTCGGCAATGCGCTCGGCTATCTTATCGCAGTGAGCTTGCAGGCGTGACTTGAGGAGACGAAGGCTGAGTAGCAGGAGGGAAAGAACGCCAAATGCGATACCGAGTGCAATTTCCCACTTCGCGTTTGCGCTGAGCGCAGGCATGGGTCTTCAAGTAGCAAAGTGTAGGGTAGCGTATGGAACATGAAAGACGCAGGATTATAAGGAGGATACTTGCCTCCTTGTACTTGGCGGGTCATGGCGATTTATATGACGATTTAACAAAGATGACCACAAACTTAGCAGCAACACAACAGGGATTCTATAGACGCCCTACTCCAAGCCATGCATGTTCTGATATAGCAGCCCAACTTGATGGAAATGTTGTGGGGAAAGAGTTGCACGAAATCAGCAAGAATAGACTTTAGCGTAATAGTCGTTAGCTCTAGGGCGGCTACTTCTGAGCCCTAAATTCCAAGCTAGCTTCCCCCAATCGAACGGCTTTCTTTTCCGAGGGTTCCCTTTTTCAAGTATCTGGCATAGCCATGGCGGGCACGAAGCATCCCCACAGTGATGATGAGACATTGTCGTTGCCAGTTTCGCCCTTCATGCCCATGTTTGAGACCTTCCGCAGCGAACTCGACGAGCATCACGACAGGCGGGAGCGCGTTATCAAGGCGTCAAGAGATATTACAGCTTTGAGCAAGAAAGCGTGAGCAAGATAGAAAGACTGGAAACGAGTAGTGCTCATGTCATGCTAGGATCTTCACGCTTCAACGGTAGGAACCCAGGGGTCTGATTTGCCCAAAGTTGTCGCTGATCACTTCCCAGTGTCCAAGGCCTTCAATCTCCCATACCCACCAAAGTCGCCAAGGAGAACGAGCTACGGCAGAAGCAGATCAACGGTCTGTTTGCCACAATAGCACCAGATCTACAAAGCATCAATGCGTGGCGCTATCAGCGGAACATTTCAGGTGGCATCCAGGAATACATGGAAGCTGTCTCGTTCCAGCACTACCTCGAAAGCCAACGTCTAATAACCTACGGAGAAGCCCAGAAAATGCTTCCACAGGCTATTCACTTGACGGAAGACGACTATGTTCTTGGCCTCTTCGACATGGTGGGTGAGCTGATGCGGTTTGCGATTACGACGATGGCTACGACTGGCGCTTTACCACGTGGACAACCGTTAGCTGATGGAGATGGCAAGGGACGAGACATATTGGCAGACTTGAGGCAATTGAGGACGTGCTTTGAAAGCCTGGATACTTCATCGGGGGGCCAGAACTTCACGCCCTTAAAGCGCGATGTGGAGAAGAAGATGGAGGTCATGAAGACGTGTGTTGATAAGGTGGAGGCTGCAGTGTATGGCATGATTATTCGTGGCAGGGAACGGCCCAAGGGCTGGGTGCCAGACTTGGGCGGTGAGGAGAAGAGAGGGGTGGAGAGCTATTGAGCTGAAGTGACACTGCTAGTCATTTCAACAGACACTAGTTGCTGCAAGTATCTGGATGAAGTTCTGCTGCAGCCTCGCGAGCTATGAAAGCCAGGTTCAGCGCATACCATCTCCTATCGTTTTGTTCGACAAGTACAATCACTCCTTAATAGGCGAAGTGGGATCCTCATCAGCATTCAATATTCCCTCTTTGACCAACTCATCAGGTTTCGGTCGTTGTTGGAGCTTTTGTTCAAGACTGTCTGCTCGCATGTGCTTTGCAAGCTCTCGCTGCTGGCCCTGAATCGAAGGTGCGGCAGTGGAATCCGGGAGGATGTTTTCTAGCAACCGTAAGATCAGCCTACGTACTTGCAATTTGAGAAGATGGTTTAATATACTCTCAACAAGCTCATCCCTCTCAGGACGCTTCTCCAGTCCCTTCTTCAAGCCATCAATCGCCTGCTGGCGCTCGAGTTCCAGCTGTTTGGCTTGGAGTGACCTGCACATAGTCTCAGCTCCGAAGCCTGTATTGAAGACCATTAAATCTCCTTACGGTGCAGCATTAGTCTGAGGTAGAATATTCCTATTCTTGAGGTCTTGGGCATCTGGACGCATTTGAAGATGCTTCTCGAGGGACTCCTGGCGTTCGATGGGCGAGAGGGGCGTCTCGTCGACATTGGGAGTGTTATTTCCTTCTGCCATGTTGGGTAGCCTTGTAACTTTTGGTGTGCTTTATACAGGTTCTGAGACAGGGCGACCGTTGAAAAGTGGGATGCTTCATGATCGAGACGGAGGGGCAAACCCTGACAGGCTTGGCAACGGGTGTGGGGACTAGCGGCGGACAGACGTCTTTTGCTGTTACGTTTGCTCCTACTTGTTCAGTTTTCGGTCCTTGCTTATGGCATTGCTTCGAAGAACAAAGGTGAGGTAAGATTGATTGTTTGGAAACCGCCACGAGGTCCTGAACCCTCTTGTAGACTTGCCCATACAGGGTTTTCCCGAAAAGCGGTGCTACACGTGGGCACGTTGCAATTGCATTGGCCTTACTAGCATTCTTCATCCTGCATTTCTTACTGCGGTAATGCTGTTCAGAGCTGATCGGAGCTGCTTGCTGTTACGTCAAACATTGACCGCGGCTCTGAGATTTTGCATGCGGCTCTAAAGCCTACACTTCTTCCCCAAATACAGAATCTCTATGTTCCGAGCCCGCCAGTTGAAGGAGCGTTGGGAGAGAGTGAGTACAGTGGTGGGTGTCTGTCAAAACAATGATGTCGCGATTGTTTTTTTAACGTATTGACAGCAATATGTCCATGACTCGGCCTTGTAAGGTGCTACTGGTGCTGTCGTGTCGCAGTGCGTGGACGTTGATCTTGTCACCTACGTTTTGGCCTTTTAATTTGCTTATAACTTAGAGTGTTCCTGCATTAGCTCCATTCGCAAGACGCGGCTTCACTATCCACGCGTCGATTACATGCGTCGGGTTCTATCTTTGTGATCGCTCGCTAGCTGCGAAGCGCGTCCCGCTCGCAAAAGAAGCCACCTTATGGCAATTAGGCATGGAATTATTGACGAGTCTGATGACTCTGGTATAAAAGGTTTGTTCCTTTTGTTTTTGAGCTGCCCGGGTCTGTTCATCTATTCGTGATCCCACGATCTTCTCCCACTATTCGTTCAGCATGGCACCTTTTGCATCATTGCTCGGTGCGATTTTGGCCTTCGCGCTTGCTTTTGCCAGCACAGCGGTACCTCCATTAGACTTGGGATCATTGATTCAATCAGGAGCGGCACTAGCCTCCTTGAACTTCAGTGGAACTCCCATGGTAGCCCCCACTCAGCTGCCTGCAGCAGAAGCTACTGCGTAGATTATCGTTCCCTCATTACCTAAAGTCTTCGTGCTAATTACATGGTATAGTATTGCCTCCAGCAGATTTCCTCACAGATACTTCGTCCCGTTCACAGTACGTCTTTCCATGACAATTCCTTTGCACCTTTGCAATATTATGTTCCAAGCCTCAAGGACATACTCTCGAATTATATGCTGCTGTTCGCTCCTGGGAATCTCTCACTCTCCATCGAAGGTCAACAGACCGCAGAGCGAACCTTCTAATTTTCCTCCCAGAACCCACAAATCGTGCTCCAAATTTCTCCCAACCGCCAAATCCCCATAACACCCTACGCAGCAACCTACGCCATCGTACACGGCCTCAACGTACTCGTCGAATACACGATCTCCTACCGCGGCGACCACAACATAGCAGGCACAGGCATCCGCTTCGGCGCCGTCGGTGTATACGTAGATATCAAGAGCCATTTGCCAGGCCATGGGCAGGACATTACACTAAGACAAACATCACACATCCTACGTGGGCTATGGGAGGTGCTGGCGGCATGCGGGTCATTCACGATGGATGCCCAGATATATATTGGTGGCTTGGGACCGGCGCAGTATAGAGGAACTGCGGTAATATTTCTGGGACCTGTATCGAGCAATGCTACAGAAGATGTTCTTGCTTCTGCGATTACGGACACGGCGAAGGCAAGGACTTAGTTCGCCCATTGTTTATACCTTGGCCCTGCGGCCGTGAGCTTTATTTGGCATGCTCCGATACGCAGATGTGGAGTGGTGGATTGAGGACCGTGATTTGGGGGGCGGCGGAGGATGTTACTAGGGATGGGTTTGCTCGTCGATCTACAGATTCAGTCAGATGGCAAGCGAGGGAGAAGATGTGCTTGTACTGGGAAGCCATTTCTCAGAGAGTATCATGAAAAGTACTTCGGCTTGCGAGCCTTTCCAGAAATCATTGTGAGGGTACATGCCAGAAGCCACGCATACAACGATTTGTGCAGATGAGTGAAAGTGGATGGATGGATTCTCTGTCTCGCGAGTGACAGAAAAACCGGCCCACCCAGCCAAACCCTCCTCCTTTCACTTTATGATGGATAAACAAGCAAAGGAGATAGACTTAAGCTCTCACTTAGGAAGTGCTCACAAATGATCTATTCTCCATCTCCATAGTCAAAATCTTTGAATCAAAACCAATGGCTGAGGAATTCTCGAGACTTCTTAATATCTTGGCATGGACCGGTTCTTTTGCGCACTAGCTTGATCGGATAGATCGAATCGAACTTGATATAAAGTAGATCCAACCACGAATTGCTACCCGACATATTGGAGGAGGAAGATGACGACCAGCCCGACCTGTGGGACTGTGATCTCTTTCGAATCTAGGATGGGGTGGATAGGTGTATAGGTGTTCTAGGTGTCCAAGGTGTTAGATAGTTTTCTTTGTATAGTAGTTGCGCGATTTTCAAGTGATGTTCGATGGAATAGTAAAAACCGCCGTGTCTGTGTCCTAATCCGAAACAAAACATGGGGCGGAGCGACCCCTTGAGTGTGACGGCAGTCCTCATTGGGTATAGCGAATAGAATAAACAATCAACAGCCAAGCTACCCGACGCTAGCAGAGAAAAAAAAGTGACCGAGCGCTATTCGAGATACCTTCATAACTACAGCATCTACGACGATGAAGCTGGTCGCAAAGTTGTAAAAGTGAAGTTGATCTAGGCTTTCCCGACGGCGAGGGGGCTCGTCATAGAGTTGTTGCGGCTAGAAATCGAGCTTGGAATAGAATTGTGCACCGCGTATATCTCATACCCTAGGCGTAGAACCACGAATGGAGTCAATCGGCAGACTTTCCCTGCGACGCTAGCGCCAAACCTCAGGCTTGACAGCTGTCCTCGATCCCTGCGCAAGCTCCAAGCCTTCAACAATTGCAACCTCTCCCCAAACCACTCCACCAACCTCTACACACCGATCAAACCCTCACAATGCGTCTCACTTTCACCCTCCTCACCCTCCTCGCCCCCCTCACTCTCGCTGCTGAAGTAACAACCGAATACCTCCTCCAAAACGAATGCACGCGCAAAACCACCCGCGGCGACAGCATCAGCGTGCACTACAAAGGCACCCTCGCCTCGGACGGCAGCGAGTTCGACGCTTCCTACAACCGCGGGCAGCCCCTCAGCTTTACTGTCGGAAAGGGGCAAGTTATCAAAGGGTGGGATGAGGGATTGTTGGATATGTGTATTGGGGACAAGAGGAAGTTGACGATTCCGCCGGAGTTCGGGTATGGGGAGAGTGCTATGGGGCCGATTCCGGCGGGGAGTACGTTGGTGTTTGAGACGGAGTTGATGGGAATTGAGGGGGTGGAGAAGGATGAGTTGTGAGATGTTGGGGGAGGAGGTGGAGGGAAGATGGGGTGATGTATAGGTATATATTACGTCTAGTATGACAGGTCGGTATTAGACCAGCGATCTTTTGCTACACCTTCCTTCGTCATCGATATACAAGTCATCCTGCTGTGTTGCGGACACACATAACCGGCATGTTCGCGAGCTGGAATCCAACTGACCATGTTTTGAAGGCTTTGGCACAGAGGCACTGTCAATCGAGTGTGCCACTCAAACAATGACCGAGGTCGATTTCACCCACTTTCATGACTGCATCTCGCGCTGCGACCTTTGGCACCTTGCATGGTGCGCAGCCAGATGTGAAGATCTGGCGCGGGCTGTCCTTTCAGATCTGAAACACACCAGGGGTTCCAGCCTCATGCTAGATCGAGCTTTTCACCGCGTTTTTCGTCAGATTCTAATCGCGAATAATCAGCACTGTTAGTATCTATAGATAATGACTCTGACTCTCAATTTTCCGAGTACTCTCATGATGCAAGACTGATCACAAGTCCGCAAGAGGCTCTTCGTCCAAGGAGCGAAGCATACTCCGGCGCACGGCTATGCAGCCTCGATCCCACGCCAAAGCCACTGCGCCAGCCGCAGCGTCTAGACGACAACCATAGAACAGCTGTAACGCCCGGTTCCAAAAATAACAATTAATTCTTCAGCTGTTCCTTCTTTACTTTATTCCTCATCGATGAAACTGGTGTATTAAATGTGTAACATCTAAAGTCCCTCCATCAGATAATATCATCTCTACATATAATCACTCATTCACTATGCAGCATCTCCATCTCCAACCCATCATCCTCCTCCTTTTCCTCTTCCAATTCTCACTCTTCGCACGCGCAGATCAAAATGTAACGTGCTACTTCCCCGATGGCGACTCGATATCCGATCAAGTGAGCTTTCCACTCCGAATCCTTCCTTTTGAATCATCATTTGACAAGTATTAACACTATTTTGCGGTCGAATAGACCAACCCGAATGACTACTACCAATCCTGCCCCCTGAGCTTCGGCAACGACTCCTTCCACATGTGCTGCAAAACCGCCGGCGGCTTCAACGACGTCTGCACCAATGACGGCCTCTGCTCGCGCCCACACAACCCCACGCTCGGTGAGGACCAAGGCGTCTTGCGATCCACATGTACGGATCCGAGCTGGGAGAGTCCAAGCTGCGTTCAATTGTGCACGACGGGGTTTGATTTGCTGGGTAAGCCGGCGAATGCGAGTGAACAATATGTGCAACAGTGCGGCGATGGGTCGTGGTGTTGTGAGACGAGTAAGCATCTCAATAGTACGCAGCAGGCTAAGGTGAATGCGTGTTGTGATCAGGGAAAGGGCATGTTTGTGGTTAACGGGAAGGTGACGAGTGTAAATCCGAGCGGTACATCATCCATAAGTGGCGCTTCAGCGACGGCCAAGGCATCACCCTCGTCGACCAGAGCAAGTGCTACTCCTGCCACTTCATCGTCAGCGGCTCCAACGCCGCATAATAACAATGCTGGCGCCATTGCTGGAGGCGTTATTGGGGGTATTGCTGTCTCGGTCACTATTGTCGTTGCCGTTTTCTTTTTCTTTCGTCGACGGTCGAAAAAGTCGAAGGCTCAGGAGCAAGAGCCGGCAATCTCAGATCAGAAGGATGCGCTCATGCACCTGGGTGGGCCGATGCATGAGACGGAAGCGGGTCAGAGACCGCACGAAAAGCTTGGGAGCGAGAGGTTCGAGAAGGATGGTACGCAGCTGACGGGCGAAAGAGGGGGGCCGTATGAGATATGATTGCGAGGAAACATAGCAGTAATTTGCTCATTATGGCCAGAAACGTCGGGGTATCTTGGAAATCGGATTTCCAATAATCACGCGGCTCTCACACACCGTTTTCTTCGCTACTCATCCCGTCGTCTCTCTTGGTGGTCGCTGCGTGTACCGTGGGCTAACGCGTTTAGTCCATCTCGTCAAGACTGTTTTCCTGTCCCTCTCCCAGCGTCTGAGCTTCATTTTCGGACACTAGTATCCCCACAAGACACTCCCCCAACATATTCTCCCAACTAACCCACGGATGTACCTCATTAAACAGCTTTTCCCCCTCCTTCTCCTTTCCCGCTCCTTTCATCAACTGATCCACGCCTCCGGGATGAAATTTCATATACGGTGTCAGATTATACACTTTCCCCTGCCATACGCCCCATGCATCTTTTCCTTTGCGCCCACTGTGGTACTTCAACAACGATGGTGGTACACGTATTAGATTAGGTGGTACATCTTTGCCGCGGAGAAACGTAGGCGTGGGTGGGTTGGCTGTCAGGTGCGCCCAGTCGAGAGGGGAGTGGCCAGGGTCGAGGAGAACTTTTTTTGAGGGGCGCGAGGAGGGTGCAAGGGTTGATGTTGAGGGGACGAGTGTAGAGGTTGGAGGGGCAAGGGAGCGGGAGGGTGGGGCGCGTAGGGTAGAGGCTGTTGAAGGGGGCGGGCGGAGAGTTGTTGAGGGTTTGGGTGGTATCTTGGAAACTGGTGGAGAGAGTGGGGGCATTAGAGACGTAGGTGCGAGTTCGGTTTTCCTCTTTGCATTCTGGGTCGGGCGCGCTGGTGGTGGCATCGCTGGTGCCGTTGGCTGCTGCACTGGCTCTGTAGGAGTCACTCGCTTTACGTGCAAGTCTAGGATCGGCTTGACTGCAGTGGGCCCATCTTGTTTCGCAATAGGCGCATCTAGTCTTTCATCCTCTCCTGCATCAGGCTCCACGACCGATATAGAAGGCCCCTTTCTCTGACTCTCATCAAATACTTCCGCATCTTTCAAGTCATCCCCGGTCAAGTCTGATCCCAAATTGTCTGTTGATCCTTTCTCCGCCCATGTTGCGGAGATCTTGTACTTGTAGACCACAACCGACAAAGAAGCAACTAGTATCCCAATACCGAGATAGCCCATAGCAAACCCAGCTGCTGATAGAAGGAAAGCGCAAACCTAAGATTTAGCAACCATCAGCCATAGAATATCAACATTTTCGGTAATGACCGTTGAGGGGAGAAAGAATTTGTTAACAGCTCCGCCACTAGAAAGTACCCAAAGGTTATGCCGAAGATTTGCCGAACGCCGGATATCTTGTGTGAAGATGTTCTGGAATAATCGAAGCCGGAGTCCGACTTTCGTCACACGTTCATGTACGAGTACAATGATTTCACGAACATTACTCCGTAGCTCGCGGCTACTAAGTGCCCATTATAACCAAATACTACCACGAGCCATTCCTAGAATCTCACAGAAAACCACCTTGTCGAGTGTCCAGAAACCCTGTGCTATTAGATCATATGCCACCAAAACCACAGCAGACGAGAAGATAGAGGAGATCCAAGAACTGTACCCCTCCACTCTCCTCCCCTCCCCCATCTTCATCTCATCCCCTCATAACTTCCTCTCTCAGCTACGCAACAGCCCGCGATGAATTCGAAATCGCGCAGGAAGAAACAGAAAAAAAGACCGTCTACGCCGCCGACGACCGCGCTGCTGCGCATGAGGAATTGGAGAAATTGCAGGCAACGTTTCAGGAGGCTATAGATGGAGAAGGCGGAGAGGAGATACAGAGAAGGGTTGGTGGGAGGTTGAGAGAGTTAGAGAGAGCGGTGGAGGTTATGGATGAATTAGCTATGAAGGATTGAACGAATTTGCATAAGCGTTCTACTCGTGGGAGGAAGAATTGGGGAAAAGAGAGCAAAGAAAGCTCAAATACATGTGAGAAGTCGAATCCCTGAATTGAGATTGCACCACATGCAGGACTCAACATAGGATGGAAGAGCACGCGACCTAGCGGGTGGACTGTAATAGCGCCATAGACGGACGTCCGAGCACTCGCACAAGTTGCTAAGAAAGTCTATGGATCTTGGATGGATATATTGAACACCTGATTTGGTGTCAAGAAGTAGCAAAAGCTGCGACAGCTGCCATGAATACCGACCTATCTACCTTTCTTCCTAAATCGAAATTTCAGCTCGTCTTCACTGTCACTGTCAGAATCCTGCACCGCAAAGGTCTTCTGCTTCTTCGCTGGAAGCCCTCTCCCCTGACTCGCAGCCGGCCTCTTCCCGTTGACGACCTGTGATCGGATGCTGCTTTCATCCGTCTGCTGCGTCCTCTCCTGGCCTCGCGTTACTCTGGGAGCGTCTACATCAATAGTCTCAGGTAGATCCCCATCAATGGCGAGCTCAGACGGTACATCTGCGGTGGCCTGACTCCTAGCCATGGTGTTTGGCTGACTTTGCGACTGGGATTGCGTGGTCCGCTCTTTCTCCTTTCGCTTCTTCTTCGTCCCTGCGTCTTCCACCCAGTAAACTTCACCAATACCCTGGTCTTTCCTCCTGACTTCTTCGAGAGGAACGATAACGCTCTGACCACGCCGCGATTGGGTTCCATCTCCCAGCTTTCGAAATCTCTTGAAGTTTTTCCTACCGTTCCAGCGCTCGTCCCATCTATCGTTATCCTGGCCGTTGGATTCTCGGCGCTGGGGTCGGTCTGCGCGGAGCTTCATCTCCTCGAATTTTACGAGACTCGACATTTCTCCGACAGTCATACCGTCAAGTGTATCCCGAAGATTTTCTTCCTCTTGCCTCGCAGCTTCTTCTTCGGCTTCTCGCCGCTCACGCACTAAGTCTTTGATGTTAATTTCCTTCTTGGGCTTCTGTGCTTTTTCTGGTTTCGGAGTAGCCTGAGAAGTCTCAAATGAATGTTCGCTCGAGATGCCACTTCGCTCTTCCTCGAGCCTTCGCCGCTTCATGGCTGCTGCGGCTGGTAACAGCTTGTCGACCATTTCCTCGTCGTCGTCTATATCCGGAGATGGTGCCGGCCGCTTCCTAGAATTTGGGGCCTGGCTCACGCTACTCACTTGGTCTTGAGAATCGATGTCCTTACCGGAATCTGCACGAGAGATCCCATTCTGATACAGTTAGTCTTGGGAGGCTTAAAAACGGTGGAATGGCTTACCGAATGGCGCTGCGATTTCCTGGCGCTGGACATGCTGTCCATTGGTGATTGACAAGGCGCAGGTCGCGAAGGAGTCGGCTTGACATCGTCGTCGTCACCAGAATCAAAGCCCTTGAAGCGGCTAACGATTGCGCCTCGCGCTCGAGCTCGCCTCGGTGCAGATTGGGAGACTTCTGGCTGGGGAGGCTTTGCAACCTCTGCAACGCCCTGTGATGGCGCATGTTTGTGGTTAGTAGCACCTGCTGTGGCAGCTGGATTATAGTAGTCATCTGTAAAGATTCTCGATAAGCTTGCGAACTCGCAATCTATGGGGCGTCCGGGTCAAGTGATAACTTACAATCGTCATCTTCTGGGAGTAGCGGTCTTCTGAGGATACTAGCATCGTTCGCCAATATAGCGTCCATGAACTCACTTTGCTCGATCAGCCGTTGTCCAAGAGCTAACGCGATCTGTGTGTCCAAATTGGCAGCCCATTCTGCAAATTCTTTTTTCCCTCTGAATCTGACGACGACCACGCCTTTACCTTCGCTACCGTCTTCGAACTCTCCAAGACCCTTTTCTCCTGCAACGCCCTTGACATAGCGTACAATCTCTTCTGTTGTTGTTCTGCCTAGACTGAGCGTGAACTCCAATGCTTTCCCGCCTCCGTTCGTGATAGGGCCGTGCAGAGACTCGAATTGGGCTAAATCACAAAAGACAAAAGTATAGCCTTCGAATACATTGTTTCTTGCTAGCTTCGGCACGAATTCAGCGGCAGGTCGCTCGCTCGGCTCTTTGCTCTTTGCAGGTAGATGGTTCAGAGCGCTCGGCCAGTTGGCATCAAAGTCTTCTTCAAGCGGCGACAAGCTTTCCAACTCATCAAGATTCTCTGGCGTTGTAGCATAGATCAAGGCATCAATGTATGTTTCTGCCACGATATATTTTGCGTTGATGAGAGCTTGTAGGCCCTTGGCAGTATTTCGCTTACTGCTCACAACGTGGGTGGTTGCGCCAACAACGAAGGGGATGATGACTTTAACGTCGAGTTCTTCGAGGCGGGTTCGGTAGTTGATCAATGGGTCCTTTCCTGCCTTCATCTCCTTCGAGCTGAGGGAGAAGGTGAAGATCACAGGCTGCCATGTCATGCTACCACAAGTTGTCAGCTGGAGCGTGATATAGAACGCATGCTGATCCTACCGGAATACATGCTCGGACTTTCCAAGCTTGAATGTATGCACATCGTTTTTCAACACCCGTGTCTCGTTCTTGACACGGACTCCATCTATCTCCGTGCCAAATTTTGTGGCTTCATCCTTGATCGAGACCTCTGATCGGGAATGTACGAGGGACTGATATGTTTAGAGAAGGTTCTGAGTTATTGTGATGCTTGGAGGGACTCACTCCATCGCCAGGCTTTACAGTCGCGACGGAGAGTGTGATATGCTTCCTAGAGACAGACTTCTCATCCTTTAGCTGGAAGCTAGCTAGGGTTGTATCAGCGTCTCGCTTGGGGTATTCATCGGAAAAGACATCTCCACAATTCTTAGCTTTCTGCTCCAATGTTCTTCCAAAAAGATACTTCTTTCCGGGGCGCAGCCAGATTCGCTTTTCTGATTGGGTATGTCAGCCTGAATTTGGGAGTCATTGTCATTGGTACGTACTGGCTAAGACGTCCCCATCACATTCCAAAGTCCACATGACGCTGGCCTTACGTCGAGTATTTAGATGTTCAGGTTTGGTTTCGGCATTGTACGCGGGGAAATTGTTCGCGCGTGATCATGTGACCTGAAAGGCAAGCATTGAAGCACTGTTCCTCGACCAAAGTCATGACTTAAGAAATCTCAGTCGCTCCGGAGGCAAGCAACGTGTACGATGAAGACATCAAGTAGGTATTGGCATGGTAAAGTCCCAGTGGACAACAGTCGTTTCTATCTCCGAAGATAAATCCGTCAAATTGGATTCCGACCATGCATGTTAATTTTCTGTGTCACCTGTACCATGCATTCAACCTGCCGATTACACAATTCCATCTCCCAGCGACTGAACAGGCAGGACATCCCGCCTACAATTCATTGACCCTTACAACTTGTCACGGCACCTCTACATCTCATCTTCAAGCCACTACCCAACACTCCTCCCCTCATACCCTAACCACTCAAACCAACCTTCCACAATTCACCATGTCTCGTACCTCCCTCCTCTCCACCGCTCAAATCTTCATAAACAGCTACAACACTTGGTCCAAGTCCTCCATCCTCTCCTTCCGCGCCCCAAATTGCATCCACCAGATCCTCCCAGCCTCCACCTCTCAACCTCCAATGAACAACGAAGCCTACGCAGCTTTCCTCGAAGACATACTACCAATCTTCCGCGACATGCATTTGACGGTGCATGACACTACTATCGATGAGGTGGAAAGACGGGTGGTGATGCATGTGTCTAGCAAGGCTTTAACGGTTATGGGGGAATATGCAAACGAGTATATATTTAGCTTGTGGATGACGGAGGATGGGAAAACGGTGGAGAGGGTGGAGGAGTTTGCGGATAGTAAATATAGTGCTGACTATTTTGGGAAGTTGGGGGAATTGGTTGCGGGCATGGAAGCAGCAGACAATAAGGGGGCTGGTGTGGGTTCCTTAGGGTAGTACGAAGTCAAAGTGATAACAGCCCCTTCACGGATGATGATGTTGATGACATTCATGAATCTCATGAGTAATGAAGCCTTTCTTCTCCTTTTTTGGATATCGTTGCACGCCCATTATCCGATAGCGTTCTCTCGTCCCACGTCTAGCTAAAGCGCACAGGGTCACGCATGCTTCTTTTTAAGGCCAAATGCCAAGTGTCCCATGCATGAGATAAGTGGCATGATGGCTCACAGCTACGACAGATCAGCAAAGCTGTACAAGAGAGAGTGAGAAACATAAAAGCTCACCATCACGACTCCAATGCCTCCTCTTTTCGAAGCATCGACATTGTTTTTGGCGTCCACACCGCCAGCTATAGGAGCAGTGCGGTAGTTGTACAGGTAGTAATGCAGCTGGCCGTCTCCTGCTCCGAACTTCTGCTGCTCCAGGAAGAGAGGATTGTCGAGCAGTGTCAAAGCGTTGAAGACGTCGAAGTTGAACTTTGCGAACACTGTCAGCTAGTGAGATACCAAAAGAAATATCTGAACAAACCTTCTTAGCCAAGACCAAAGCGTCCGTCATCAGAAGGTTTAGTCTCTCTTTCAGACCCTTCTCCTCTTTCGCAAATGCCGTCTCCGTAGCATAGTAGAATAAGTAGGCTGCTCGCACATTGTCATGCTTCTGGTTGCCAATCACGGATGATTCAAGGCAGTAGAATGAGAAAAAGTCAGTGATCTTGTGCGTTTTGGGATCTTCCACCACGTACGTCCAGATGACCTGCTCAGCTAGCTGTGTATCGTGAAGCAGCCAATGCTCAACTTCCTCTTTGTCGAAGTCCGGTGCCATATCGAAGCGCTTTAAGTATCTATCCAATAGGTCTTGCACGGCAGTAGCATCTTTTTGCTCCATTTGCCTAAGTCCAGAAGAAGCCGGCTGGCTGGGAAGGTGATACTTCGTAATTTGTCTCGCTTTTGTCGAATTTGACGGCAGCGGACTGAAACCCACCTCGTATAATTTCAACCAATCTAGGCTTCTGTGGAAATATCGACAACTCGAAACCGGCTTCGGTAGCACTATTCCTGCGGTGTATATTGCCTGGTATATCCCCAACAGATAACATCGCCGTGTGATCTCCTGAATCAGGACAGGTGCAAGGCGCTTCGAGCGTAGCTTCTTGTGGACGCAAAGAAAGTTGATCTCGGTGCATTTGAGGGTGGTGGAGCGGACACGCAGGGAGACCGGCACGCCAGAAATGAAGGCGAGGAGTTTACGAGATTTGGTAGCGCGCACACCAACGTGCCATTCTTTCCGCCAACCAGGGGACTTGAGGGCCCTGGAACTGTTAAGTAATTTGCGATTCGGAGAATTTGGAGAGACAGAGGGTTACCAATTGAGGAATGAGGGGGAGTAGTTGAAGCGGAACATGGCTTCGCCGTCTTCAACGTAGTGGCCAGTGAGGAGATCATAGACTTCTTCTAGCTGTGCGCTTGTCAGCCACAATCCTCTCTCATGTAGCCTTTAGCATGCGTGTTACCTCTTTGTCGTCCGCAAGGTCCATCGTCACCCACTCAAATCCCTCGAGCATCTTCGAGGGCTCCTTCGAGACAGTCTCTGGGTCAACGACCTTGATTGGTCCTTCTTGAACCTTCTTCGCCTCATCATCTGTTGAGACTCAGCTTAACCCAACTATTGTACCGGTATTACTGACCGAACCGGGGAACAGGTTGCGTTTGCCAGAACTTGTACGACGCCATGTCCTTCTGGTTCTTCCCGCTCACTGACTGTTCCCTTGTCAGGACTATGTTTCTTGGAAGTGTAATCTGTAACGCACCATGCCAGTGAGCAATTCCGCAACGTCAAGCTTCTTCAGCTTCTCGACTGCCTGGTCATTGTCCAACCCTTCGACCTCACTCTTCAACGACGGATTCATCTCCAACAGTTGGTCGACCATTCCACTCGTCAGCCTGCTCGCCGGATTCGACAAGCTACCCAGTTCCTCTTTGTCTCCATTCTCTTTGCTGCCCACGCCCAAAGCCTTCTTGAACTTCAATCTCTTGGACTTTTTTTTCTTAGAGGTGCTGCCTGCTGTTACCGAGTCTGGGTCTTTGCTGTCTGTGGGTTCCTCTTCCTCGCCGCTGTCTTCGTCCGTTGCGCCATTAAAAATGAGATCTCTGGCAGCTTCTGCGTCATTTTTGGGGTCCACGACCTTCGATTCTTCAGGCATTATTTATTGTTCAGGTGTGTTGTTTCTCGAAAGCGTTTAGTGGGGCGTGGAGAACCTTACCTTAAGTCCGATGCAGGGGTTGGCAAGGCTGCAATGAGACGAAGTTGTGAACAGCTCCCCAATATATCTTCTTGACAAGCCGTGTATTTCTGGAACGAGTGGAATGTTTAAGGGTACATCATGGAGTGGTCTCTTTGTTCTAGCTACTCTACATATCTTGCCTTCTTCGACCTCACTTGGCTCCAAGATGCGCTATTATCGCATGCTGCACTCTTGACTTTCGAAGCAAAGTAAGGTACCCGACAATTGATCCCGCTTTCATAATGTAGAGTACGGCATGCTGCTTAAAACAGATTGCTTGGTCCCATAATTCAACGGCGAACACCCAGGACCCTGGGAGGTGCTTAGTTGCAGATCATTTACCGTGACCATGAGACCTACGTATAATGACTTCGTAACAAATGCGTGCAGCACATACTACTCATACACCCACTCACTCACTCAAATCTGTGTCGTAGTTCTTAGGTGTGCTGTTGGTGCCAAAGAGGTTCAAGATCGTTTTGGTCACCACAGGGTACGTAACAATTCGATTGTGACCTTAAACTTCAATAAGCTGTCATTGCACCATTAGCCAGACAGAGGCTCCAATCGACTCACCTCCGTGAAAGACGATATCTTGTCTGATCGATTTTGTACCGCAATTTTCCCAGTACTCGCAATTCTCTTCTGAAGCTGTCCAGGTATTAGTATAGCCAGACCCGCCCAAGTCCTCACGAATCTTGACAGCGTCAATTTGCTCTAAATTAAGACCCCTATCGCTCGTAGCATTTGCTGCTGCATTGAATAGTAAATTGGAATGGGTCCACGGGATCTCATAATCATCTTTTGCGTGAATCAGTCGCAAGTTGATGTTTTTGCTCTTCCGGACTAGGTTGTCGAGTCTTGTAATTGTGTACCAGGTCTCCTGAATATGCTTGCCGAACCATTTCTGAACCATTGGATAAGGTCTCAATGGAGAGAGGATCGGTATGAAGCCACCGATCGCGTAGTTTTCGAGTAGCGTTGGCATGTCTGAGAAGCCAGCGACGAGCACGATGCCCTTAAACTCGAGGTTCTCCTCCGTAATAAAGTGGTCGGCTACTGCCGTGGCTACTGCAGTACCAAGGCTCTGGCCCAAGAGGACTATCCTGTTTGGAGGTATACCTGCAACATCAATGGCCCAGTTTACCAAGGAAATGCCATCAATAATCAATCCTCGTTCGAAGGGACTCCCGGTCGAGTATCCAAAGCCACGGTAGTCTATCGTCACGACATGGATCTTGTCTGCAACCGATGTCAGTGTGCGATAAGTATCGGTGCGCCATCCTTGGGCGACCGTGCCAGCATTGCCATGGACTTCTCACTGTCAGCAAAAGAACGGCCGATTCGGGACGACTTGACTGACAATTGATTACGAGACGACTCTCGGGATCATTGGCCAGCAGTTGGAAAGCCGCTGAAAATTTGAAGTTGTCGCGCAAGCTTGCAGGGTCTGCGACGAGCGCCCGTTCGTTCTTGATATATACTGAGAGAGGTAGGACGTGCCACGCATACAGCACTTCTCCATCTGGTGTAGTAATGTTGAATGATCGGACTTGGTTCTCTGCGATAATTTAGAACACGCATAGACATTTAGCAATCCAGAAGTCTACTCAAGAAACCAAACAACTCAGGTTTATTAGGATCGTGCAACCAATTCGTATTGATCTTATGGGCGTAAAGAGCCCTATGTTTCCATAAATTCCATATTCACAATCCCACGAACATCTTGCTCACTGTCGCTGTGCCCATCCATTGAGGAGAGTGGACAAGCAAACAAAGTAAAGTCCACCAGCGATAGCAAGTGACCAGTACGCTTTCTTGAAGATAGGCGCAATGGCCATCGTATTCACCTGGATTCAGTATTACATGACCAGCCCAAGCATTACTCCCACAAGACACTAGTAGTACAAAATTGGAAAGAAAAGCCAGTGATGGGCAAGAACGATTGAAAGCAGCAGCGAGCTATGGGCGAGGTTGATACGGGCGAGGTTGGCGAAATTAGGCTAGCCTAATCGAGAGGCCACGAGAATGCCAAGGCTATCGTATTGACGCGCTTGCCTCGACTACTCTGCTCTAGACAGCAGCATCTGTCCGGAGGCTCGTGTACTCACAATCATGTCTGAGAAGCGAAGACTGTCTACGAGGAACCGGGGCGAGCCTCCACTGAAGAAGCGAGCGTTGACCCCCCCTCCTCCACCGGCTCCACCCCGAGCGGCCGCTGCTGTTCTTCCGCCTCCTGCTGAACCTATCATTGAGGGTCTCCCTGTCAGGCTTCGAGAGGGTCAGCCACTGCCTACTCTTCCAGAGTCTCAGGATTCAAGTCTTCCGGACAAGGCTTACCAGACAGTCCCCGAGAGGTTAGTATCGCTTCTTCCTCGGGGTATATGTCTTACTAACTTCTTAACAGCGGCGTATTGGCAGCTTCCATTGAACGCTCACGGCAGAAATGGCTCATTGGAGGCGTCTTTGAAATATACTGGGCAAAACCTAAGGGGAAGAAGGCAATGAGTGACACTGCGAACCCTTCCACAAAGACTATGACCAAGATCGGAGGATGCTCTATGATCGTGGAGCCTCACGTTTTCGAGATTACGCTATACACCGTCAAAGAAACCCCTGCCAGCCTCCCTACTGCCAATACACGTCCGCCATCCTTATCCGTTGCACAATACAATCCGTTTCCACAAGCCTACCCATATCTTGGCACCTACGACTCGCAGCCTGCCGCATCGGGACACTCGCACGCACAACAAGGCCACTCATCACAAAATTCGCTCCCCCCTTTCCGCGAAGGCTTCGCCCAATTTGGTCCGCAGGGACCACCAGCCACATACCATCCGCGTTTGCCTGCTGTGGCACACCAACCACCCAGTCTGTCAAGGTCGGAAAGTACACGCAATGACCAGGCTCAGTCCCATTCTCACCCCGACGAGCCGAAAGCGGATCCCGTCATTCAAATGTTGGCGACCAGGGCCGCTTCTGATCCCAATCTCAAGACCTTGATGAAAATCGTAGCGGGCGGTAAAGCGTCTCAAGTCCAACTCAAAGAGTTCCAGGACCATATCGACGAACTCAATGCAATCATAAAGTCTCGGCCCAGTCCGAGTGAACAATTCGAGAACGAGAATCGTCATCAGCCGCCTCCACACAATGGACAAGAACACCCCTCCAGGACTGTTGTGCCAAATGCTACGCCAGAGACACATTGGAACCAGGCCGTGTTAGGAGGCACCTTTGCGCCAGGTCATCTGGCGCCAGCTTCTGTTAAGCTCGAACCTTCTTCTCAGACCTACCCAATCACGGCTCCCCCTGCCAGCACTAAGCCTTTTAGCCCACCCAAGCCAGAAATTACCGCCATCGTCTTCGACATCGTTGGAGGGAGCGGCGACCGTTTCTCCTTTCCCAGGTTCAGCATACTCGAGTACCTTTACGGTGGCACTCAGGTCATAGTCTCGTTCCTAGTCATTCGTTCAGGCAAAACAGCAGCGTCAGCAAAGTACAAAGACGCGAAATACTATTATCAGCCGGTTACTATGCGCTTGACTACAAACCAAACAAAATATCTCGAACTACTATCTCGAATTGTAGCTTCTCCAGACGAAGTGAGGACCTACATGAACGACATTTTTGGGAAATACCCTCGAGCAGAGACTGTCCGTCTAGCCACAAGGTTGCCACGCACCACAGACGTAGAGGAGCTTGAGAGACGAGCAACTCCAGTGCACGCAGATCTCCCGCTCACAAAACGTGTGTACTCACCGCCAAATTCTATCATGCCACTATCAACATAGGAGTTGATTTTTTCAAAACACCCAGAGGACGCCTTGCAAGATGTAGTTTTTAAATTCATGCAAGCATCAGTGCTTGGACAACGGCAGTCAAAAGCCCTTATTTTTGTTTTCACTGCGGCCGAAACCCATAGATACCCATCAGCATCAGCGGCTGAATACCACGCATGTACAAATAAGGGAGGTCCGTTCAATCAGGCAAGACATACTACCAAATAGGCCGTCCGCCTTTTACGTGCTTGTGAGTGAGCATCTCATTATGTCATAATTATAATAGCAAAGGTGCCTCTCGTAAGGACAGTGATTATCACGGTACTCGCTAGTATAGCTTGCTTTCACTGTGCGCTGTGCACGTAGAAAAACCGAACTGCCGAGTCTTGCACTGCGTCAAAGCACAGGTGCTTTTGATAGAGCATCAATGTAAGTCTGAATTTGTCCGTGAAAGTTGACCTTGCTGCCGCTGTTGTTGGCCATTGTGATATGCTCAGCTCTTTGTATCATTCCTTACTACAGCGTGAAAAGAATTACCCGCTTTCGGGCCCTGCGTATGAGCAGAAGCACGTCGGATGAAACATCTGATTGTCTTGCTGCCTCAGGCTTTGCAAGTGCTTTTTCCATTCGTGGTGCTCCCCTCCTCTTCTCGTCTAGCCGAATTTTGGTACTTTTCAAATGGCTAAATGGGCCTCGCTCTACGGTGCGCAATGGCACAATTTCTTTGCCATTCCAACTCCATTCAAGGTGGGCAACCTCTCGCTGAGACTTTAGAATTTTCCAATCTAGCGAATTTCCTCACTACCTTACTCTACATGGCTGACTAACGGCGAGGCTTGAAAGTCTATTGCTCAGCTCTTCGCATCTTTAAACCCTAGCTCCCCGCCAAATTCCCTAAAATTTTCAACCTCCTCTCCAGCGGCAGTTCCAAGCACTCGTTCACGGAGACATGCAGTACATGGTTTTCTTTCCGCCTTAGAAGAAGCCTCAAAATATGAAACTACCCATAAAACCTGGTACTGAACGAAATTTGAGCAGTGATGGCCACCTACGGGCTCTTGGACGTCTTGCTTGCCTTTCTCGCTTTTTTCACCACAGCATGGGCATTCGTAGCTTCCATTGATTACTGGCAAGCTATTTTAGGACAGGTCCGAGAGTCCTGTAGAAGTGGGCCTATTCACCCTGCTCGTAGGCAATTGCTATAGCTCGTCGCTCTGACGCCCTTGACTTGGATCCTCGCCGCTGCACTCCATATTCGGCAACGTGGTCGCTCTCTGGAATTTGATGGCATCACTTCTCGGCGACAAACTTTCAAGCCGAATAGCCTACACAATACTGGATATCTTCCTTCTATCGGTCATACTCTGCGGTCTTGGTGGTATTCTTCTCACTGGCCTCTTTTTCTACCACGATGGGGAGGAGATGAAGGATACATACATGATCATCAGGTTTAGCAGAAAGAATAGTCACGCCATCACAGACCTCGAAGATCAAAGGGCAACTACCAAGGCTTACAATGCCGCCAGCAATTCCGAGGGCCAAAGAACATCCCTGGAGGAGTCATCTAACCTGGTTGCCACACAAGCTCCAGGACCATCTGACACTACATACGGCAGACTAGCTACCCAAGCTATGCACCGCCACGGGAGCCGTCCTCAAAAGTATGACCCTGTCTTCCCCGGCTCCCTTTTTCTATTCGGAGATGACCCACCTCCTCCAACAAGCCGATTGACAAGCCGATATATTCTGAAGGTGCAGGCACACACACCTGCCACTGGTTAAGGGTCGGCTACATGCCCGAATTAAAGCTCGGCACCATTTACGTTTCCCAAATTCAACCCCGTCTTCTCCATCTACAGACGACAATGCAGACGAAGAAGAAAAACCTGGCCCAGAATTCGATTCTTTCTACGACTATCACCAAGGCCCCTCCCTTCCCCTCTTGACGACGACGAGGCCCTTGAGTCAAATAAGCTTATGCTCAGCAAGGAAGAGCAGCCAAGGAGAATTCGTTGCCACGGTTGCTCTCTCCGCACAATTGTTCCATACCTTCCACTAGGAGGGCCTAGGTCAAGCAACCGCTGAGTGATACATCGCCTACTGCACCTTTCGCGGCCAACGCTAACAACGCGTTGTCTGGTACTCATCGCGGACCTGGTTGGTGGGAGGGAAGGGAGGGGGAACACAGAAGGCCTACTGAAGGCATTTTGCCGGGCATGGCGCGCTCTTATAATAAACTGGAGTCGATTGAACATGGCGCGAGCGAGCACGCATCGATACAACATGCATCCGAGCGAAGTGCCACCAATATCAAAAGCGACACAACAACAGCTGAAACACTAGCTAAATGCTCCCCTGAGCCCGTCGAGAACTCCAGCCTTGAGGATCATACTGCCTATGACAACGAAGCCTTACTTCTTGAAGTCCACGAGGCGCTCAACGAACTCGAACAGTGGGATTCATTGGAGCTAAAAAGAGATCATCAGTTGATCGAGGCTCAAGCTCGACGAAGATGGGCTAAAGACACTGATGAGGCCCTTCTTAGATTGCAAAGGAAAAGGCAAGCCCGTCTGTACAATCCATACAGAAGGCCTTGTGCTGTGGATCGTAGCCGACTACCTCCAGCTGGTCGTACACCTCCCCCAAGGCCCCCAGGGCCCCTTCCCAGTCAATGCCCAGATATGAATCCGGAAAGTCTACGCTAACTTGTGGGGTCGCATCTTCACATACACCACCTCCAACTTACTATCGAGCCCCAAGCCCCGTCAGGCTTTTCTCCAGCCGAACGCCAGATCTGAACAGAGTCGAGACTTGGAGACGTGCCATTCTAACGCGCTAGGGTCCGAAACTTTCTCTTGTTATTCCGGAGTCGGAGTCCGGCATGGCTGAAGAAGACGAGGGGCCGAGTGAATTGGAGAAGGTATTGGCCCTGCCTCCGTTTGGGGATGACGCAATACCATGAAATGGGGATACGGTGGAACGCTCAATAGTTAGAATACGAGACTCTTGTTTTGCTTCATTTTGTACTCGATCTGACCTAATAACGAGATCGACCCAGGTGAGATGTAAGCACATCTCCACTTCATCCAAATATGTTCGAGACCGCTCCGCCAGTTCCTAGTCCTTAAGCAGTACCAACAGCTCCCGTCTCAACAGCCCCCCCAACCAACGCCACAGTAAGTGTCGGCTTCCCCTCCACCAGGGTTGCAACCGGCTTCCCCGCCTCACCCAATCCACTCGGCATCACCGCACCCGCATACGTGCCCTCTAACTTCAAGCTCCCGCTCGCTACCTCGCCCAATCCATCCTCAGTCAGCGTAAAATCAGCAGCCACAGCCCCTACACCCCCAGGTTCGTTCATCAAGTCTGCGAGTCCGAGGAGGCCGGTGTAAAGAGTGCTAAACTTGCAGTCGACGGAAAGGGACGTGAATATATCGATTTGGACGCCGTTTTCGATGAAGCGCCACAGGGATTCGACGGCGATGTCGCCGTGTTCGGAGATGGTTTCGGATGCGGCGACTGTTTGAGCGGGGTAGACTTTAGTAGATGGAAGTGGATTTGAAGGGGGCTAGGGGCAGTGGGATGGCTGGGGAGAGGGGGTGACTTACCTTCGGCGGAGGCCAGAGTCAGTCTAAGGGGGTCTTGGGGAAGGGGAGAGCCGAAGGGTGGTTGGCCTTCGAGGGCGACAACGACGGCGGTGTGGGGGACGCGGTAATTTTTGGGGTCGAGGCTGTGAGGAAGGGGTGAGTGTGATTACTGTGCATGCGTGAAATTGGAGGAGGGGAAGAGAACATACGCTGCGAGGCTGACTGGGACGGCCAGGTTGGGAGTTGTGCCATTGAGGCTGACCGTCACATTCCCTGTCACTGCAGCTAGACTCTTCGAGACCAAAATTCTGGCAAGGATACCCTCACCCTCCTCAAACAGCAGAACTGTGACAGCCTTCGTGCTCAGGTTCGGATATCCATTCATGAGCTTCACTATGTTGTTCAAGGCGATGGACGCTTTGGTCACGGTCATGAGGCGCCTGTAGATGGCTTGGATATAAATCTTGATGCCCTGATACTCCAAGGTGTAGCTGTTGCCAATGATCACATCGCCCTTTTCCGTATACTGGCGATCGAGGTCGGCTTGGGCGGAGGCGAGGCAAAGGATTGTCGAGCCGAAGGGAAGCGCTTGACCGTAGGGCTTCTGGACGACTAGCTTGAGGTCGGTGTTCTCGATGGGGTAGTCGTCTGGGCCGATAGATAGGGTTAGGAGTGCAGGAGGAAGAGGATTGGAGCTACGTTGGAGTTAGTGCGGTTATGGATTTTGGCGAAAAGGCCGGTTTCTACCCGGAGACAGCTGCTGCAGCTGCATCACGGACCCCTGCTGGGACATTGAGAGAGAGGCTGTGGGAGGAGAGAGATAGAACCATCAACAGGGTCAACGACGTAGAGGACTGCATCTTTGGAAGAGTAACGCTAAAAAAAGAGAGCTTCGAGAGAAGAGCGACAGGTAGGGGTCATAATGGAGAAGAGGAAGCATCATGGTATAAATACGGTCGTGTTCACGGGGTCCACATATGTGTTTCAAGAGCTAAAAGCGGAAATGCGTTGTTCGCGAGTGGCCTCTTCGTAGAAGATTGAAATTATCGTGAAATGAAAGCCACGTGCACTGCCACAACGGTTGCTTTTTCATGTGTCAAAAGAATGCGGCTCTTCTCCAATGCGGCAGATTGTTGACTCTCGCCAGAGTCCTTGTGGAGAAGATCCGATTGATAGAGACATCGAGCTCTTCTTGGCTAGCTAGCATGCAACATCGCAGAGCCGCAATGTTTACTCTTGTTCCGCGATCATGTAAGCGTTAGCCCAGGCTTTCTTTTTCTGGAAAGAGGTCGAGCCAGGAAAGCGTGCTGCATGATTGACAACCATGAATTGAAACGCTCGTCAAGAGTAAACATACACGGACTGTTGCGGACAAATATGATACTTCGAAATGGTCACCCAAGCGCGTGTGAGCTAGCAAGAACTGGATCCGACAAGTGGTCCACAGGTGCGGTTGACTCTTCCAGTCAACAGATCGATGTGACATGCGCCAATGAATAGCCTCAGATCTTTCGGTCCATCATACGCGCATGCGAGCATCAATGTTGGCAAAAGCTTTCCCAGTGGCGGGCTGGTTTGATATGATCTGATCAAACCACTGCGAATGCGCTGGCATAGCTGACGCTACTGTCGTTCCCTCGAGTAACCTCACTGCTGCGCTCATAGCGAACGAAACGGAACTTCCCTAGATCTTCTCCGATCTTGCTCTCTTTCTTCAAAGCCTCGATCGCCGCCATCATCACGCCAATTGGATGCCGTCCACAGACCGTATTTCCCGTATCTCGCAGGATAGCCAGGAATGCATCGTGGTGGCCGGATTCGACACCTTGCATGGCCAGCTTGTCCAATCGAGCAATACTATCACAGATCGGAGGGTCCTTTGGCTTGTCTCTCAATCCCAGATACACGCCTTCTGAAGCCTCAGTGGTGCTAGAGGGTAGGTAGTATGTGTAATTGAAGCGAGATCCCCAGTGACAGAAGTCGCTGCTAACGACGAAGACATTTGCTGGATCAGCGAGATAGGGGGCGAGTAATGAGCCGTACGCTTTTTCTGTCGTTGGCTCCGTGCTGCCAACGAGAATGGGGATAAGGGACGGCATGACTGCTGAGGTAAACGACTTGGACAATAGGTGAAATATGTAAGGGAGATGCATCTCTAAGCTGTGCTCATCGGAGTCAGCTAAGGTAGACATTTCTTTGAATCGACCAGTGGAGCGTAACGCGTCTATCGTAGTTTTGTCAAGCACAAGGCCTCCCATAGGCGTGCCATAGTGGGTGTGTTTTGACAGAGCACAGCCGGAGAGGTGAAGATGATGTGAAGGCCCAAGTAAGAAGACTCGTTCACTGAAAACCAAGTCAGCAGACGGTAGAGATGTTGGTACTCATGGACATCAAACGCTTTGGAGAGATCGAGAGACTTGTAGGCCCATGCTGCTGCAGGGCCTGAATACGAGTAGCCTGCGTGTCTGCAGAGTTATTATTCAGTTCAAGAATCTGATCATCCTCAATGGTCAAGTGCATACGGTGCTATGATCACTCTGGCTCCTGGCTGAGGTATATGTCCTACTCCTTCAATGCTATTGTCAACCTGGCTTAGCCATTCGTCCAACTGATGCTTCAGCGTCGGACCATGCTCAGTATACCACGAACCGGCGTGGCTGGCTGCTCGTGTGGTCATTGGGTAGACTCTGCTCGACGTCTTTGAACGTTCAGAACATGAATCTTCTGCCCTTCCACTGCGGCGCTTGTAGATCGATTAGCAGAAAATCGGATCAACTTGAACTCGGGTTCTAGATCTCCTGAAAAAGGAGGTCTTGAAATCTCAGGTCTAGCCCCCACAGCAGCAGACAGTCAAAGTAAGCCTCCGAATGTCCACCTAGTATGTGCAGTGCCGGTGGTTATAGTGGAATCCCAATTAAGACAAGCGGTCGATCTCTTTACGCGCGCATCGCGTCCTCCTACTTGTAGAAGCAACCGTCATTGACTATCATCTCCATTTTCCAACATTGCTCAGAAACATCAACATACTCATTGATACTTCGGCTTCGCGGCAGTTTCATTTTCTACTATTCAATGACGGCTTTGAAGCGCAAGCGCTCTGACTCAACTATCTCACCTTCCTCCACGGCCACCACAGCCTCGCGCGACCCTTCCTCCAGCCCATGCCCCGACACACTCATGATCAATCATGCCATGTATACCACTCGACCTATCCATGGAACGGAGCCTTCGTATCTCCATCTGCGTACCCGAAAACGATATCGTGACAACAGACCAGATGAAGATACGATTCACGGTTAGTCCGACCTTCTCCGTTCTGTCCTCTTCCTCTCTCTTGCACCAGCTTCTCAATTCGCTAACCCAATATCTCCGACCAGAAAATACCTACAATAAGCTCTTCGCCGCCGCTCGACCCCCCCCCGCATTGACCCGCTCCACATCTTCACAAGACCATACCCCACGCCAGCCTCCTCAGCGCCAGCACTTGCTGCACCGCTTCTGGTCTATCTCGTCGCCACCCACAGTCTCTGATCCGATAGATGTTGCGCCTTCTTCGGCTCCCACCTGCGAAGACTGTGAAGCGCCTCTGGACTTGCGCGACAACGATATCAGCATGGGTGGTATGGACGACGAGGATTCCAGAGGATCAGAGTTTGCGTGTCGTTATTGTGGAAGGAGAGTCTGTGGGATCTGCGCCATTGTCGAAATTGGGGTTGGACGAGAGTGTTTGCAATGTAGGACCTCAAGGAGAAAGAAATGGGTTGGTGGAATCGGGTGGATGACATGATGTTCTCTCAAACATGAAACGTTCAAACGTGTGTGTATGCATCTGACCTCATATGAAAGCGCTAAGGGCGTCCTTCGGAGTATGACCTATATGGGTAGGGTCGATCGACATTAATGGTATCCCGAAGTCAGGAATGGACATAAGCAGTAGCCTTCTAATCTTGCGAGTGCCCAGCAATGGGATCCGCTACGATAAGTAGCAAATTTAATGCCTACTTTGCAATCATATATGCATTAGGAGCAGGTGCTGAGCATACATCGATATTGCGTCGCGGTCCGTTGCCCTGTAAGTGCACCGAGTTGCCCGGAGATATCTCTTTGCAAGAATAACAATATCTAAAGCGCGTGAGAAGCAGAATATTTCCAGAATATTAGTGGACTGCAATATCGAATTGCTGGAGTACACGAAAAGCCAAGGACGATCAACGGCGGCTAGCAGCCGGAAGTGATGCAAGCGCTCAGCCACTGAGGTTGGACTACACATTTGCAGAGAAGGGAAAATGCATACAGCACGCTTGAAGACTTCTCAATACGCTCATTCTGACACGAGAACAATGCAGAAAGACTCCCATCATGATGCATGACAATTTATTCGCATTCAGTCACGTCCCTCTGAAATTCCTGAATCCACGCGCTTCTCAACGCCTTATCAGCCCCGCACGCCTCGTCGCGCAAACTACCTATCTCAAAGCCTTTTAGAGAAGGCAGGGCCTGCTCTATCCTACAGGCAATTGGCCTACGCCTAGCAGTTCTCCCCTTCCCTTATGATGCTGGAAGACCGTACCAACGACCGCTCTCTCACCGTACCGATAACCCCGATATCGAGATCTTTGTCCAGATCAAGCCCTCGCGCTTTGACTGTTAGACCCCCACCACTCAGGGAGAGAGCCAAGAACCAAACCGAAGATGATATCTCCGTTCAGCCTCACTCTCAGGGTGGTGACCGGAGCGTCGAGCCTGACGATCCTTTCATACCAGTGGCAGCACCCTCAAAATCGTCGCAATACCCCAGATCGAAGATAGATGATTTGCCTTTGGAAATACTAGAAGGAGTTTTTGGACATGTCGTCGGTCATTTGGGGTCTACAAGTTCGGATCCATCAAATTCGCTGCATACTGTGCGCAATTGGAATGCGGTCATGCGGCATCCCAGAAGGAAGAAGGTGGCAGATCTGGCCTTGGTGTCGTCCACTTGGAGGAAGCTGATACAGGAGAGAGTCTACCGACACAGTGAGATGCTCCTCTCATTGAACTCTTACGATGCCTGGCTAATTTAATTTCGCAGTCAAGATACAAGGCACAAAATCCGCCATTGAAGAATGTGGAGACTGGTTCCTCAAAAACCCGCATCTACAAACATATGTACGACATTTCGAGGTTCTTGTCCCGATATGGGAGATGAGGACCGTACCAATACCGCCACGCTCGGGGGTAGTACCCCATCCTCATGGCCGGGAGACCCTCGTCAGGGCCTTTCAGTCCATCGATCCCAGTTGGACTGGAGAAATACCAGAGGGCGCGACGGCATTTCAGCTTGCCTCTAAGAACGCAACGATAGAAGAGATATTCGGTTGCGCTCAGGGCCTTTTCCCATTACTCTGCGCCCTTACTATCGAAGGCGGTCACTGTAAACGCCCACCGATGGTCAAATACTTCCGACATATACAACGAGCTGGACCTTCTACAAGTCGTGCTCAGTTTGACATGCATTGTTATACCGACGCAACTCTAAGCTTGGTAGATTGTTCTGCGGAGCACAATTCTGTGAAGACCGCCACGCAGCGAAAGAACACTCAGCCATCATCACCAACGAAACCTAAATATATCTCATCCCTGGCTCCTCCAGCATCGCCAATTCAATACGCGCAACTTTCTACGCTGCCCAATATCAAAACCCTCATTATCAAAGGAGCCTGGAACCTCATTCGCGACTCCAGCGACTTCTCCATCCTCTCATCCGCTCTCCCCTCACTCCGCGAATTCCATTGCACGTATCACAAGCCAAAGACTGGCGCATACATTGCCATGTGTGACTCATTGAGAAAAGGCTTCTCCCCAACCATAACTCATCTCAATCTCTGTCTTGAGGGCCTCTATACCAAGAACGCATCCTCGCTCAAGAAATGGCGGAAACTCTACCCAACGTTCCACATATGCCGCAATCTCGGCGCTGTTGCGCCCCAACTCGAAACACTAACATACACCGGCCGCGTCTGCAGCAAATTGTTCTCCTCGGCGATGGAAGCCGCAGAGCAAACGTGGGGAAGCTGTACCCGTCTCAAAAGCATCGACATCGTTGTCAACAAGATTTGTCGTGAACATGGTGCTCATAATGACGGAACCGGCATCCACAACTGGCCTTTCATACAGGCATTCGAGATGCTAGTCCTAAAAGCCGTTCGCTCGCTACAGACATACACGAAGATTACGAACATGCGTATCCGCTTCATTGATCTGGACAGCCCGGCGCCGCTCCTGAATCCAATGTTCCATCTCGAAGGCGGCAGAGCGTGGGGCCTCTGGAGTGAAGAGATTTTGGAAGCACTGAAAGAAGCGAGACCGCAGGTGCGGTTTGGGACGTCTTCAACGGCTTTGGTGGATGATGAGGTGTACATGCTTAATAGTCATATCGCGGTCTTGGGGGTGGGCAGGTACAGGTGTATGACGAGTGATTATTATAAAGCGATGGCGCATACTGGGGGGAATTGGTAATGGAGATGGTATCTCATGATCGTTTTAACGGGGAAATGAGCGGCGGCGTTCATATACCCAGTGATATGGAGTTTCAAGGGATGGCGATTGGACTGCATGGCGACTAATGCGGATTCGATGCAGACGAAAACGGCCGGACATGGAAGCCCATAGGTTTAATTGCTGTCTTAACAGCTATAAGTGTTTTTTTGCTTGCGTGTAGATAACCTTCCGAAATTGTGTCTGTACAAACAAGGATTCTTGACCTCAGCTATCTTCTTTGGCCCGTTGCCTTGGTTTCATCGCCTTAGACTCCTCCTGCTTCGGTCCCGATTCATCCCCCATATCTTTTACCATAATCCCCAAGATCCAGCAATTGACCGCAAAGAACACTAATCCTGCCACGAACAACCCAGGCACGAAGGTACTCTTGCCTAGAAACTCGAGCTGGTATGCTTGCTGGAGCCAAAACGCCTGCATGGATCAATCAGCTTCGTTCGTTTGATAGGGATGGGAGTGAAGGGAGGGAACTTACTTGTGAGCCAACCCACAACACTGCGGCGGCGATGCTCAGGCGCGGCGAGCTGAGGAAAGAGGAGTAGGGGAGGTAGAAGGGGAGGAGGATTAGGTACCAGAGGAAGTACTGTATGAGAGGTGACGTTAGCGCCCAGCCCAGCAAAGGTGCATACTGATCACTACTTAGAGCGCAGGCTTCAAATCTCGAAATCTTGGCATTCGTCTCCCACCCACGCAAAAAGAATTACAAAAGACATACAGCTAAGTACTAATCGACAGAACTCAAGTTTATCGTAGCAGAGCGGACAGGATGCTGAGTATGAACGGAACATATGTTGGTGTATATTGCGAGGATTTCTTGTCCGTACATTCAATTCAAAGGTAGCGCAATGTCGCATCATGGTAAAAAGAACAAAATAATTGAGTATATTAAGGAGATTGGTACATACCTGACTCGTGCAGACTTTATTGAAGGCAACAAAAGCGAACGTCTGCGCCAGCATCGTTCCTGCGAGGTCTTTCTTCGCTAAGACCAATGGGATCAAGAGGGCACTTAGGCCCAATTGGGGAATGAATGCCAGCGATTCGAAGCGCATACTCCCTATTTGAGCTGGCAAAGCCGATGAGAGATGCAGTAGGGTGTTGTATGGCGAGAAGTTGTGCCGGTGGTCGATGCGCGTTAGATGGTGCAAGAATGTGTGCTTTATGAAGGGTTGGCCGTAGATGGTGTACATGAAGATGTTGAGGGCGGTGAAAGAGAGGAGAGAGGTAGCAAGCAGGATGATGCGATCCTTCGTAAAAAAAGCAATGGCCTTCCGTGAGATTGACGAAGTTGGAGCACTCTGTGCCTGGATTTCGGGCTCTTTTCCAAATGGCGGAGATGAAGGTGGTTCCAGATACCAAATGATCGAGATCCCATAGATGAAGGGGTAGATCTTGAAATGCACCGCCAGCCCGAGCAAAACTCCCGATAATACGATTCTTCGACTTAGAACAGCCCAGAGTAGCGCAACGACGATAACACCTAGGAGACCCTCAGAACTTCCTCTCGTACTAATGGTTGCAACCATAGGGTTCAGCAGCCAGAGACTTGCAAACTTCAGGCTTCTCTCCAGTTGCATGATCCATCCTTCCTTACTCCTCAGAACAAGAATAATTAGCCATCCCGCAACGATGTCTGAGACCGCAAAAAGCACTTTGCCGCAGGAAAACCAAAAGGGACCAGGCCATGCTGTGGGTATCAGTATCCAGGCCAAGAGTGGAGTGTAGCGGTATGTTTCGCGTTCATAGGGGGAGTAGCCTTGGGAGACATAGCGTGCAGCGTCTGTGAAGACGAAGTAGTCGATGTCCGTATAAGGGAGAGGCGAGTACGCATCCTGAAGCAGGCCGTAGAAGAGTAGAATTACGCGAAGGAGTATTGCAGAAGCAAAGACTTTTGAGGTAGTAAAGAATGAAGTAGGCATTACTGTTTTTCAGGGTTGTTTCTCACTTTCTTAATGTGAGAAAACCACGGGCCGATGATTACATCACTGTTCTGGAATTTATTCATCTTTCATGTATTCGCAAGGTGGGATTACAAGCCATAAAGTACGACTCTGTGCATGATGTTTTTGCAGGTAGAAACGACGTACTCCGTATTCTTTTTCTACTTTGATACATAAGGCTGAGTGGGCCTCGGCCGAGACTTCCGCTAGTGTACCATATGATGCTCAATTGCAATGACTGTATGCTCATGGCGTGAAAACCGGACAAAGATGAGACCTGCAATTATGCAGGCCAATTTACACCCCAACAAGCCACCAGCACCGCCCCAAAGATGCCATGTCTGAAAAGTCTAGCGGCCAATCACCGCGGACTTCGACCTTCTCGCGTCCCTCCGCCTCGAAGTCTGATGAAGGAGCCGTCGTAAATGGCAACAGGAAGTCCGCCTTGCTAGATGTGCAGGTTTCAGCTGCAGGGAACAGGCAGTCTTACGATGATCGGAACGGTACACCCACTGAAGGCGCAGCACTCCCCCAAAATGAACCCCAACATCGGAGACACAAGCCAAGGAGCTCGGGAGGATTCTTACTGCAGAACACTCCTCCCGCGTCCTCTCAACCCAGACCTCCAAGGTCTCCGGAAGCAGATATCTCACAGAATGTAAAAGGAAAGCGGCGCGCTGAAGAGGGGGATCTCCATATTTCCAAGCGTGCAAGCGCTCGCCATAGGCATCTTCAAAAACCATCAATAGGAAGCTCTCCGCTAGCTACGGAGGTCGTGAATACTCAGTCTACAGATGAGGCAGATGGTGGTGGGGTCACTGAGCCAAACAATCGAGCTTCAAAACGTTCGACAGCCGGCCAGAGCCTGGCAAGCAATGGCACCTCGACAGGATCGGCGACTATGATTGATGACGAGTCGACGCAGAAGAGAAGGAGCGCCATTGGCCTCGATACAGATTCTGCACAGATTGTGAATCTTGCGCTGAACCTCAGCGAAAATCGAAGGCGCAACTTCAGCAGCGGTGGTCTCCTTCCACCGCGAGACTCAATTGGAGGCAGGCGTGTATTATCTTCGAGCCAGCAAATGCTAGGGTTGCCCGTCAACAGCGGTGGGGGCAGCCTACGGCAGCACATGCAAGAGCAGCGACGTATCTCGCGGAACATATCGCCGAGATCAAATAAGGCTCCCAGTTGCAGAGGAGCGGACTCACCAGCGTCGCAGAAGGAGAAAGGTCGCCGCCGGCAATCTACACCTTTACCTGCTTTCGAGGCTGGAATGAACGAGGAACTCGTTGTGGACGCATCTGATGCTACACTAGCACGTGCAGAAAAGGCGAGAGTTGCTTTGGAATTGTCTTTCGAGTATAGAAGACTGCTACAATATCTCCCAGTCCTACCTGCTCCTTCAAAAGGCAGGCCCACTGCCAGTAAAGGTGGATCCAAGCCACAAGTATACCCCGAAGAAGGCCTGGGAAGGGTTTACAACCCGCTACAGTATATCCGCAACAGGAAAGTGCGCTTCCGTGAGAAGAGAGCCTTGGATACAGAAGGGGATGGTTGGAACAATGTCGAGAACGTGCGGACTTGGGTCGATATGGTCGCAAACGGGTGCGAGGACGGCATACATCGCGTCGACAGGCAATATCCACTGCCGCCATTCGAGAAAGGGGAGAGTGGACCGCCACACATCAACGACTTACAAGCTCAGAATAAGTCGCACTCGACAGATACCCAAGCAAGAAAAATAGCCAGACCTATCAAAGATTGGACCTTTACCCCATGGGATTTGCTCGCAGACGCGCATTGGCTGCATCAAAATGACAACATAGAACATATCGAAGACTCGCAAGGTGTGAAATTTGTGGCGCGGAAAAATGCAGTGACTGAAGAACGTCCGAGAACGAGCAAGGATTCTACCAGAGCACCTGTGCGGCCGCATCAAAATTTCATCCGGCATATCAATTCATCACCCGAAAGACTTCGAGCATCATTCGAAAGCTTTCGCAGCGAATCGAAGGAAAGAGGAAGACGACGGCAGGAACCGCATGAACCCAGATCTCCAATCTCTGACGGAGATGGCTCTCAGACCCGGAAGGGTAGATGGCCAAAGAGATTCATACGATCTCCCGAGCCCTCAAGCTCAGATGAGTCGGAACAAGGCAAGCGGCACAAGCATAGAAGAGGCCGTGGAGGCCGTGATCACCTTGGTAGTCGAGATGACTTTGACAATGCCGCACTTGAAAGGCAGATGATGGAGATAATGGCACGGGAATCTGAAGAGAGTAACGAACCAGTCAACAACGCAGATGAAGAAGTCGCGAAAGAGGCACAACCTAACCTGAGCGAGTCTAAGCAGAGTGTGAAGAATGGACAGGTTCTTCCGCCTTCCAAACGGCGACCCAGTGGGCCACAAAGGATGAGGACAGATTTCCCGGTCATACAGAATCATCACACACCTCCAAGAGCAAGCTTGGACGAGGAAAGGCTCCACCACCATCGTATGTCGTCCGATGACTTCGACTCAACTGCACCAAACTCCCCGACGGCGTCTGGCTCCATTCCCAGTATAGCTATCAATTTGTCACCCCCAGCAAGTCCACCAAGTGCACCAGCTTCACCTAAAAAGAGTCTGCCAGCCCGATTAAGTTCCTTTCGAAGGGGTCGATCACGAAGTGTCAACAGGCGAGCTGTCAGCGAGAATGATGCTTCAGCTGAGTCGAATACTTCGGCAGATATCTCACGTCAGACCACCAACGAAGCGCAACTTCACAGTAGGCTCCAGAGGGAGCGGTCAACGGCTACAAGCAATGGTTTACTTTCTCCCATCAGTAGCGATAATGGTAGCAGGTATCGACCCTTGGAAGGTAAGCAAATCAGAAGTATCAAAGATGTAAATACACCAGACTCCAGATTTCGAGGTTTGTTCAAGGGCGGTAGAATTGCAGAGCTTGTTGGCAATGAGGTTTCTAGAGTTGGGGACATGTTTTGGAGAAAGGACGGTAACGACAGGGCCCCTCAGCTCAAACCTACTGCATCTGGCTACGCAACCGAGGAGTCCGAGCTCGATGATGGAGACGTGAATGGGCTGGACAACAGCCCAAGGGACAACATGTCTCGGGTTACAACCAATACGGAGGGAACGAATGGACTGTCGCGGACGGCTACGACGAACAGCGAGAAGCCAAAGTACTATATGCCTAATCTTCCGAGCTTCCGGTCACCTTTCAGCAAAGAAGAGCAATCTCCCAAAGCGCCCAGAGGATTGCCAAACAATGATCATATCACTCGCCAGCAGCTGGCACAACGCGAGCGCGGCAGGTCAAGCAGATTCGATCGTCTCGCTCCACCGAAGATTGACATGACTGGGGTATCGCCTTCGCCCTCTCCGACCCCTTCACTAGAGCGGCCGACGAGATTGACTTATGGAGACTCTCGCCAAAGCAGTAGCAGCCGCTCAGACGGTCGCGTACGCAGTGCGGACCGAAGACTCAATGCTATGCTAGGAATCCCTGGTCAAGTGACGGGTCGAGCACCAACTCATCTGTCATCCTTGAACGCCCGCCGACAAGCATCGAACGAACGCCCGGGGCTGCAAGGTAAGCGACACTGGAGTATTTCTGACCGCGGTGTCTCTGCTATTCGTGGGAGTATTACGAAGCGAGACATTGCCCGTGTCAGAGCGCTGCTGCTCTCTTCTGGTGTCAAGGCCAATGAAATAGCTCGACGTGCGGAAGAGGTGCCAGAGAAACCTGCACCATTCCTTCTCGATCTCAAAGACGTATTCGAGGGCCCTATTCCGCAGCTCCCTCGCTCTCATGAACACTTCTTCGCTGCGCGAATGCTAATTAACAACATCGAGACGACCGCCCAGCGACTGAGAGATTCCGCCGAACAATTCTCCCACGGCACACTCGAAAAGCTGCATGAGGACATCAAAGCTATAGACGACCGCGTGAACTACAAGCTTACACCTCTCGTTCGTGGGGCTGCCGACGATGCAGATACATTCAGTACAGAGCTCATGACTACGCATACGTTGGCGATCAAGCAGCTGAACGACAGTGTGGACAGCATCCTAAGGAGACGACGCCGTAGACTCAGATGGGTCAAAAGAGCAGGTTTTGCAATGCTCGAATGGACGTTGCTTGGCGTCATGTGGATGGTGTGGTTCGCGGTGGTCATTGTGCGGTTGGCTAGAGGCACTGTTAGAGGCTTTCTCAGGATATTGAGGTGGTTTTTCTGGCTGTAAATTAATTTCGGTTTGGGTGCTTTGGATTTGGTCGAGCGTTCAAGCGTGCATCACAGGCGTACGCCACACCAATACGGGGGACCTACACAGTTTATCGCATATTATCCAAGGGTAATCAAAAATTGGCCCTGGAAATTGCCTCGCATTTGCTTGTATGTCTCTTGGCATTCGTCCGGCGGAGAGGCTAAAGTAGTCTAGCGTGGAGGGACGGGTATTTTTCCAGGAACCAACCGCGAATTTGGAGAGTTTTTGACAGCTCTATACAGAAGCTCACTTCCTTTATCAGGGAGCGGCGAGCGCATCATGTTGCATCAGGCCTTGCCTCTTACCAGGCGGGCGGCTGGTGGACCCATTGGGTCGATAGCCAGAGCCCAATGGCAGGCAACGCGCCGGCAACCAAGGACCTTCCAGGTACGCATTTCGCAACCACAGGTTGGTAAAGAGAGACTGACAGTCTTATCATAGAGATCCTTTGCGGATCGAAAGTCAATTGACTCTAATATTAAGCCCAGTATACATGACTCCAATACCATAGTGCTCCCTGGGACTCAAAGTCAGACGGCAACGAAGCCCCAACCACCTCCGCCGGGACCTGTACTCTCTGCGTCGCCTACAGCTCATCCTACAAAATCCTCCCATGAAATTCCGGTACCGCCTCAGAACGTTCCCCTAGTACCGCCGGCCCCTCCAGGAGGAAAAGTGCAGACTGCCACGCCTACATCTATACCACCAGCTCCCTTAGCAGGCCCCACAAAGGCCGTCCCTACAACGATACCCCCGCCGAAAGCACCTAAACCAACGAGCGCGCCTCCCCCTCTACCCCCACCTCCACCTCCACCACCCCCCAAACGCAAATCGAGATGGTTCCGCAGGACGCTGCAGGCCTTCGTGATCCTGACCGTTCTTGGCTACACTGGTGGAACCTACTATTCTCTTCTCTTTGACAATTTCCACGACTTCTTCACCGAGTATGTACCCTACGGCGAAGATGCAGTTCTTTATTTCGAGGAGCGGGAATTCCGGAAACGTTTCCCTAATATCACGAATCCTACAAACCGTCCATCACTCGATATGAGCAACAAGATCACAATACCTAGCAAAAGTGGCGTTTCTTGGAAGATTGCTGGTGAAGAGCATCAAGGAAGTGATTTGCAGACCAAGGGACGTCATATGAGCGCTTTGGATGCAAATAAGGACGGAGGTGTGAATACGGATCATGCTCAACAAACTCCTAAGGGAGCCACAGCGACTGAGAAGAACAAGGCGGTAGAGCAGGCGAAGGAGGACGCGTCTTCTAGACTATCGAAGCCGAAGCCTGCAGAAGCGAAACCAAAACCTGCTCCTCCAACTCTACCACCAGCGCCCAAGGAGCTAGAGAATCGTGCTCCAGCGCCCACCCCTACCCCACCACCTGCTTCAAAGTCATTGGAGTCCCCGAAAAACCGTTCAACCAGACCACCAGAGGTTGATGAGCCTAGCAGGTTTATGCCTATACAACGTATCGATCCCTTGGCGATAAAGAACGCTGACGAAGCCTTGGTTCAAGACTTGGTAAAGATCATTAACGACATAATTACTGTAGTGAATGATGATGGTGCCTCTCATAAGTATAACTCTACAATCGCCAAGGCCAAGTCTCAGCTTGCGAACGCTGGTGCTAAGATTATGTCACTAAAGCAAGCCGAAAAGAAGGCTGCCGAGGAGACGATCAAAGCTACGCAAACGGAATTTGACACAGCTGCCAGGGAGCTCGTAAGACGGCTGGAAGAAGAGATGAGAGATCAAGAAGGCAAATGGAAAGATGACTTCGAGTCAGAACGAGAAAAGATTGCGAAAACTTACCAAGAGCGTCTACAATCAGAGACTGAACGTGCCAAACAAGTATCTGACCAGCGCCTCCGCAACGAGCTCCTCGAGCAAGCTGTAGCTATGAAACAGCAATTCATCTCCGAAGTCACGGACCGCGTCGAAACCGAGCGCAACGGCCGCCTCTCCAAACTCTCCGGTCTCTCCTCCAGCGTTGCCGAGCTGGAGAAGCTCACCGCCGACTGGAACTCAGTCATCGACGCAAATCTCAAGACCCAGCACCTCCAAGTCGCTGTCGAAGCCGTCCGCTCCAGCCTCGAAAATGCTGATCGTCCTCGCCCCTTCGTTAAGGAACTATCAGCCCTTCAGGCAATCGCTCCGGATGACACGGTCGTCAGAGCAGCCATTGCGTCCATAAACCCCACTGCCTACCAACGTGGTGTCCCCACGACGGCGCAGCTCATCGACCGCTTCCGTCGCGTAGCAGCCGAAGTCCGCAAAGCGAGCTTACTACCCGAAGATGCGGGCGTGGCTAGCCATGCTGCTAGTTGGGCGATGAGCAAATTCCTCTTCAAGAAGAAGGGCATGACTGTAGGCGATGATGTTGAGAGCGTGCTTACGAGGACGGAGACGCTGCTTGAGGAAGGGAACTTGGATGAGGCTGCGAGGGAGATGAACACGCTAGATGGATGGGCGAAAAGGCTGAGTTGGGACTGGCTTAGTGAGTGTAGGAGGGTGCTGGAGGTTAGGCAGGCGATGGATGTTATTGCTACGGAGGCGAGGTTGGAGGGTTTGAAGGTTGATTGAATGGATGTGTATTACTCTGTATACCTCTGTGCGCGACGCTGCTGAGATGGCAATCCTGTATGCCTCGAGAGAGCGTTTGAAGCTGTTTGTAGACAAAAGCAGCTCTTTTCCACCAGTGGCAACGTTCTGAACGCGCTAAAGGGTTCAGCCCTATGTTGCTAGTTCGAGGAGAGATTTTGCTGCTGGGCGACTTGGGCAGCAAACACAAGTCATCTTGAGCATCAAACAGGGATCCCTGAGCTATCTTAGAGTTACGGACTACCTACTCACCCCTCAATCTGAGCGTGTACCATTCAGTTCTTCGCTCTTGTAACCCCGTCTCGGCTGATACTCGCTCTACATAACGCCTAGTTGAGAACAAGTTGACACCGGATTTGTACTGTTTTCTTTGTTGCCTTAGCTGTGTACAGTCATAGTAATGACCTTGAATGAAGTCAAGTGGCTCAAAATAAGCACCTTTCCAGCCCTTGGGGGAGTCAGGAGCTCTTGTACACAAGGTTGCCCGCGTGAGCCATCTCCACTGAACATAGGTTACGGGGTAACTTCGAGATCTGCGGAACATAAGCCAAAGGGTCGTGGTTTGCATTGCCTTTTTCCTTGACCTAGGCTTGGACGCAACGGGGATGTCAACGCTAGCTTGCTATTCTTTTGCCAGCGGAGCAACGTCCGCAGCGGCAACGTTCATGCTCGCGGCTTTTGATCTCGCGACGATTAGGGAAGAAGTTACGGATACCATCCACTTGGCAGGTCCGAACCCTACCTACCCACCCACTGCTTTCTTTGAATCGGAGGATAACGTCAAATACACCATATGTTCATATGTATGGAGCATTTCGAACCTATGATACGACTGCAGGCTCTTTTTTGATTGGACAATTGTGACACTCGGCTCGGAGAACATGTCTTCTAAAATTTACATCTATGGAGCTGTGATGCACCTTAGCGAATGCAGTTCCTGTCTCGAGAACCTAGTTGGGTTCTGCGTCGCTGGTGCGCTGTTCATACACTCCTTGGGGCGTGGCAATTGCTCGACCTCATAAGTCAGTCCATGGATGTATCAAGCAGATGAACCTCAAAAAGTATCGGCCAAGACAATGAAATGCACATAATAGCCTTTCTATCAATAATTGAGTTCCTGGATAGCTTTGCCATGTCGTCTCCTCGAGGTGTGTCTAGGGACTTTGAGGTACCGCTCTTCGCGCCCAGCAACATCCGCGAGCATGTCGCGTATGATCGAGCCCCAAGAAGCCCGTGCAGATGGAGGTCATACCGCTACTCTGTACATGCAAAACATATATCGTGTCAGATCATGCCCTTGAGGCTATCTCATTCACCTGTGTGAGCAGACATGGCTGAATTTTCACGTTCAATTTCAAGGCGCAATTACTTCTTATCGCTTGAACTGCTGCCCTTGCTTTTCTTCTACCATCTTACCTCAAGCCTCCCTACCAACACATCGCTAGGAGCTCCTGTCCCAAATTGCGCAACCCTCCCCAGATGGAGGGAATGGTATCACGCGAGTGAAAGGTTTGACCCAGGAGACTGTCCACATGCTATCAATCTTTTCTACAACGACTATGTCAAAGACCACGGCGGGACTAGATATGAATTCTTAGCTTCTGGCGTCACGCCTGTGCATGGCATACCTACCCAGCGAGTGCCTCTCAAGGTTGCGATTGGTAAGCCATTCGTGCAAAGAATAAAAATTATAACGGGACTGACTCTCTCGGACCTTAGGCACATGCGTGGTTGCGGTAGCAATGCGAAATCAATTCAAAGAAGGAGAGTTGCCCTACGAAACACCAACGCTGTCCGCTGGGTCCGATATCAGTTCCTTTTCTCAGATCTACCAGGGTTTGCAACACACCGATTCGAAGTGCAGCTCGGAAAACAATCAACCGGGGTGGTATCCATTAGGTAGGAGATGACGTCCTTCGCAAAACGACTCAAAACGTGCTTGATGAGCTAACGTCTTTGCAACTTTCTAGGTGATTTGAATAGCGTTGCGGTCTTCATCTGGCAGTCCGCCTCGGAGATCAATCAACGCATTGTGTCATATAGGGGTGTCATCGACGGTTTCAATCTGACTACGCTGTCTGAAGGGAGGCCGCCGGATCTGAACAATACCGCGCTGTTGGATCTGCTGGCAGCGCAACAATAACACGATGTTGGATGGATCAAGGCATACTTGAAACAACAAAATATCATACATACAGTGTCGCAGGCGACCTCTACGAAAAACATATGAAAGCATCGGTAAGGAAGCGCTGGCGGTACATATCTCACATGTAGCATTTCTGAAAGTGTCGCTGGCTTCCTTATCCCAAGGGTCCTCGACCAAGAGATTAAAAAGACATGGACTACCCTCTTTCGTCCCTGCAAACGCCGTCCCAAACTCCTGCAAATATACCCAAGAAGAGTCACCAGCATCTGGCGTATAAAAACGCGTCCGACCTCATGGTTTCCTCCTTTTCGGCTTCCCAAAAGACACCACAGGCCCAGCGCTTCCACTCTTTTCATCCAACTCAGCGCCCTTACGCTCCCCCGCCCTCCCGGTCCCGCGCCTTTCTGCTTTCTTTCCTCTGATCCTGCTCTTGTCTCAAATATCATGCCGTCATTGAACTCCATCTATCCCGCCTTCCTCTCCACGGCCTCTAGTCTATCCCCTAATTCGGAACAAGGGCGGCGCGCTTGGTACAGCCTCTGCTCAAGCACCCGCTCAGCTTTCCGTCCGTCCGCCGATCCTGACCTGATGCTGTCTTCCGTCTGAGCGATGATGTTTGAGAAAGCATCCACCCTCTTCGGTTCGGGGGAACCAGGATAGATAGCATTCCGTTCGAATTGCTTACATATCTCATCGTCATCTTTGCTGGCTTCTGGTATTGTACTGCTTTCGTTCTCTTCCCTGTTGGTAAATTCGCGAAATGGTTTCTCCCTCGAGCCTTGCACCGCCTCACCATCACGCTCTTTGAGCTCCTGCATGCGCCTGCTGTGCTCCGCTTCGATCTCGAGCGATGGACCTGGAAGGTCTCGTCTTCCCTCCCTCCAGTCTTGGAGCTCATTCTCGATCTGTTGGCGGATTAAACCGAGGCGTTTGAGCTCGTCCAGCATATCCTGAGGAGATTCGGGTTTTATAGAAGGCTGGTGACGGTCAGTGCTCCGCGAATGGGAAAGGGGTATCTGACTTCAGAGAGGGTAATGCAAACGAGTGCTCGTGAGACTATAATCGGTTCACCACGCTTTGACGCTGGCTAAGAGAGGTCTCCAGAGTATTGGCAGCTTGCTATTCATAGACTCTGCGATAGTATTACTTGCTTTTAGACTATAGTATTTATTGGTACTGTTCGTTTCCCGATTATGGCTTAGAATTCCACTTGTAGATCCAGTGTAAGATTGGTAACCTGGGTGCTGACTACAGTCTAGTGACTGGCAAATGGTGCCGGCCCCATCCACCCTGATGATCCGGGTCCACCCAGCAGAACCTATACCCCGACCATGGGGTCGAATCCGCAGGTCCCTAACAAAAGTCTCCTGTGATTTGAGCCGCCTTGGGTCTTATCTCCAGGCGTGCGATCCACGTAGGAAATCCGAGCGATTTTATGACCGTGGAAAACACGGTAAATCTCCTGCACCCACGGCAATAGTACCCTTTCTTCAGATACGAGTCGTCTTTGATGACATGTTCCGGTCTTTTGTCCAGCCTCTCCCAGTTGCAATAGCGGCATCTCATACGTACTTCTTCAGGCTCCCTTCGAGAAACGTCTGCTGGTCGTGTGAGATGGGTATATTTGCGAGGAACAGATACTATGATCTGTATTTCGGTCCAGTATATGCTCTTATTCTCTGATAGACGTCCATGCGTCAATGCAATTGCTCTACCTGCTGCCAGACTGGGTAGCCCCGAGAGGCTTGGTCTTGACGGGGCCTCGATTAGTTGTCAGTTGAAGGATGCCACTTGTTAGTGTTTTACCGTCTGACAGTAGTTATTGTGTGGGAGCCTCATCTGGAAATACACGTTTTTCTATGTATTGCTTCAAGGCTGGGGGACGACCGTCATATTCTCTCCCCGGATTCCCCTTGGTCTCCAAGGCTCGCTCCAAAATTGCTATTTTACGAGGATTTTGCGGAGCGTCGTCGAATGTAATAATCGTAAATAAGTGGATCACCGGTATCTTTCAAAATATTCTAGTGCTTCGTCAATGTATTTTCTATCAATATTATCGTCACGGTTTTGAAAAAGTGGCGACATCACGTTAGGATGAACATTAGGATACTTGACTTCTACAAAATCTGGAAGGAATTGTAATAAAGTTGGAGCGGGTAAGGTTTGAACCATTATGATTTCTACATTTTCCACAAGGTTAACCAAGATGTAAACAACTTTCGGTTTTTTTTTCAGGAGATGAATTACGGAATTCCGCGAAAACAATCATTGTCAATTTACAACCTCCAGCTTCGAGTTTGCCATATTGTAGGATATTTTAGTGAGCGCTTTGGTGGGGGCGCTTTGGTGAGCGCTTTGGTGGGGATATTTTAGTGAGCGCTTTGGTGGGGGCGCTTTGGGGAGCGCTTTGGTGGGGGCGCTTTAGTGAGCGCTTTGGTGAGCGCTTTGGTGGGGATATTTTAGTGAGCGCTTTGGTGGG
>JAABUS010000548.1_pt1 | contig 94255 bp, 97 predicted proteins | sample 5560161 | NCBI WGS metagenome assembly JAABUS01 (sample SAMN10711885, study PRJNA513376) | rock metagenome | isolation source: Antarctica rocks | place: Antarctica: Victoria Land, Trio Nunatak nord | collected 2016-01-04
GAGGAGGAGGAGGGGTGGAGGGTGGTGAGGAGGGTGTTGAGGTTGTCCCAGAGGGTGAGGGCGGCTTGCTCGGCGGCGAGGATGGCTGCGGTTTGGCCGGGTTCTGGGGGGGTGGATGGGGAAGAAGAGGAGGAGGGTTGGAGGGAATTGGCGGCGATGAGGGCTTTTTGCAGCTTGATCCGCGTGTTGAGGAGGTGGTCGAAGGTGGAGCGTTGGTGCTTGATGGCTTTTCCTTTGGCGGCGTCGGCTTTGGCGGCGGTGGTGATGGTGGAGAGGACGGTGGCTTGGGAGTCGGCCATAAGTTTGCGGAGGAGGGCTCGGTCGGAGGAGGGCTGTGGGGTTGGTTTGAGGTTGTTGTTGGATGAGCTGGTGGTGGCTTCTGAGTCTAAGTACGAGGTGCCGGACATCTCGATATCGCCGTCTTCGTCTTCTGCGGACGATGATGCTGTGTCCTCCTTGTCTATTCTGTCTTCTAACAGCTCCATCTCGTCATCTTCAGAGGTATCCTGCGTCTCTTCCATAGCAGCGGATCGCGCTTTCAATTCCTCCGCCATACCGGGGTCCGGATGTCGCAATTTTGAAGCTCTGCTCCCTCTAAAGGCGAAACCCTCGAACTTCTCCTCATCTCCTTCTTCGAAAGCTTCCTCGCTGTCAATCTCCTCATTTTGGTCGATTCCCTGCTCCTTCATATCGACATCCGGGTCGTCATACTGTTTTCCTTCCAAGTCCGAGTCCGAGTCCGAATCATGGTCGTCCTTCGCACTCTTTCCAAACGGATCGTCGCTACTTCCATCATCCTCAAGCGCATCTCGGCTTATCCGTGAACCTGTATATTCCGGTCCTAGAGAGATCTGTTCGGGCTTGCGTAGCTTACTTTCACTGCATCTCTTCAGCATACTGGCCTATTATCGTACCTAGACCGCGCCTACTTGATATCGACATAATGTTCTCGCGCATCTTCGGAGACACCGTCCTCGCTCTCGGAGCTCGCATTTGACAAATGGTCAGGAGTTGCCCCATGTTCTTCAGGGTCGAGGTCTGCCGTCCATCAGTTATGCTAGAGGCGAGCATTGGTCGCATCGTACCTCTTGGAGCAGGGTCATCGAGATCGGCCAATTGCTCAGCCCATGACTTGAGCGCCTTCCTTTTCGGCATGTTTTCCGACTCCCAGAGCAGTGAGCGGTGACATGGAATATGTGCAAGTCAAAAGTCTAGAAGCTGAAAATACTGGACCTGCATGTCGGCAATGTTTGCCGATTGCGCATCTGATAAGATAAGATAAATAGTCTTGGCTCTGGACTCCGGTGCTCCTCCGACCTCCATGCCGCTCCATAACGATCAACGAAACACCTCAAGAGGTCGCACGTTGAGCATGAATATGGGGTACTATCGAAGTTCCACGACGATAAGACAACGTTCCGAGCATCGAAATGGGCGATGTCAGATTGGTGCGATGAGGGATTTACTTTGTGCGCTAGAGCTGACACAGCCGCTGGCGGAAGCGACGATGTCCTTTCACTTGCTTCCACCCTTCTCGAAGCTTTCCGGATTAAGCCACCTCGTCAATATGATGAACCGGGGTAGTGCAGGCTATTTTTCCTCCTGTGAACCGTTGGCGGCTCATGATTGAGCACTGGGTTAATTCTCCGAATACTGGGGGAAAATGGTGGATGAGACCCTGGAAGCATGCCACCACTCCAGGATATGGCTTGGTACGAGCGTGGGATGACTGAAGTCGCATATGGAGAAAATAGACCCAACACATTGACTGCGGCACTGCCTTGACACACCGTCGCGAATGGAATGAACTACTGTACTCCTGCTGTGCATATCCTCGTGCATGCCCCTTCACCGCAAGGCTTTCCTGTTCGGCTTCGTAAGATCGGATCATCGCGCTGTCGATCCAGCAGCCACCCACTCCCAACACCCGAGGCGCATCACCGCGGGTACAGACCCCACTGTGTCTCCCACCTTTCCGTCCTGTCTTTCCTTCCAATATCGTCAACAAGAGCCACAACCTCACCGCTTGGCTGTCAATTTCTTCACTGGCCAGCGCCGTTCGGTGCGAGGCTCAGCATAACTCTCTCACGCTATCGTTCTTTGTCGACGGCGTTCGGTGCGTGGGTCGAACTTTCTTAATTCTCTCAACGAAAGCATGTTTTTGCAGCATATCCCTAGCGAAACAGTCTAAACGTCCTGTCAACATCCTTACAACCTCAACCTCGAATTGCTCGAGAAGAAGCATTCCACAACAATCTAGCGTCGAATTACGATTAGCGACACCACATCGTCGACGTACCTCGATCTGACCTGAGGTCGTCTTAGCGGTCTTCGGGCCGCTAACCTTGCCAGCCATGCTGATCGATGGTGAGAAGTACGCATGTGAGGCATGCGTCAGGGGTCACAGAGTTAGCAACTGTCAACATAGTGGTGAGACCGCGTTCGGCGCACAAACTGCTTGAGACTGTCGACTAACGAATCGCAGAACGTCCTCTTACCCACATCAACAAGAAAGGTCGCCCCGTGTCACAATGTCCGCACTGCAGAGGCATGCGCAGAGCCCGTTCATCTCATATCAAGTGCGACTGTGGGGAGAAGCCTCACACGAAAGAGGACCACGAGCATGATGCAGCGACTGACCATGGCGATGGCGCGGCCATTCCAGGTTCGGACGGCCCAGAACTAGAGAAGAATACCTGCTGCTGCACCCATGGCGCACGATGCACATGTGCACTGAAAAAGGAATACCTCGATCCTGTCCTCGAGGTGGATGATGCGAGTCGGCCGCCGAGGCACGCTCGAAAACCGACTCTTACCAGCGCAAACTCCGACCCTCTTACGGTTTTCAAGAATCATCACCACAAACCAGTACATAAGCACAACCACGCAGCTCACGATAGCGCTCCCTACAGGATTCCTATACCGCACAGCATCAGTGGCAATTCGGACCTCGCCCACAAGTCTGTGGACAGCCTGCCACTACCCAGAAAAGCCGAACACTCCCACTCTCAACTCCAGGAGTCCATCTCTAGCGCTCAGCAGGAGGTAAGGCGGGTTCGATCCGAGCATGGATCTCCAGAGCCAGGTGTGTTCCGCTACGGAGACCTCAATGGGGATTTGCCACCCCTCGACCTTTCGTATCCCGCCTACAGCAATAGCTTCGACAGTACATCGCCCTCTCTGGAGACCTACGGCTATCAGACTACTGGCAGCTTCGATAATTACTACAATACCCCCGACTATACCGCCCCTGACGAGGAACCCATGCTATCGGCTGGGCTTGCCATGCCTCCGGTGGATTGGTCCGTGCTGAACCTCCCTCGAGAGAATGGAGGGCCCGCAGCTTATAGTCAGCCTCCATCGTACGCAAGCTTTGACCACAGCAACGTAGGCCAGCCTGGCCTTACCACTTCTTCCTCTGAAGATATATCTGATAGTGGCGATTACATATCGTCCATTCTGAGACAAACACAGGCCGTCTCGACGCCGTCAGAAATCAGCTCCAACCCATATAGGCTAAGTACGGCATCGTCATATATGAGTATGCCGCAAACTGCTGCACTCCCTAATTTGAACGCGGACGCACTTGATATTGATACGTTCCTGGGAAACGCCAAGAACAGTACAGCTTCGCCTGTCAGCTTCGAGGGATCGAAGAACAATCAGCCTGTGGATCCTGAGACGTTCACCAAGCATGGTATCACGGTGCAGGACGCACAGAAGCTTGCTCATCCTGCTAATCAGCTGCCTCCCACTCAGGCGATGGGCGAGCTGTCTTTGCCAACTCCACGCGACGAGAACGATCCATTGTGGGGAGCGCCATTCAACACTGAAGATAATTCACTGAGTGCAGGGCAATCTCCGTCCGATGTCTGGGGCAGGTGACACAAGGAGAAGGCGACTATCCTGACCTTCCCTACCGACTACCATAACGAGATAGTATCATGAATTGTGACTGCTGTTTAGACCTGTTGCTCGTATATAAAGTCTCGAAAATAACTGCACATGTTTACTTTCTCGCATACGTTCAAGCTGCATGAACCACCGACCTGTCCATATTATGCTTCCGGAAGAATTTACTTAGATTACAGACCAACTCTCAATCAACACACAAAGGGTATCAAGCAGCCCTATAATACAAAGGGCACCTTCCTAGCCATCAACCACCCACACCAGAACCAGTCCCCCGATTTCGCGGCGCCTCTTTCACTACCCCCAAACCACTCAGTTCCTCTTCTTCGAAATCGACCCCGGCTGGTTCTTCTGCGCATAAGCCGTGTAACCCACATACACCGCTATCAAAACCCCAATAATCACAATATGTCCTGCACAGCCATCATTAGCCCCCCACTCCTTACATTATCACTAGAGCTGCGCGACTTACCGAACACAAAGTTCACAAATCCGCCCGCGAGGTCGACGACAGACATCACAGAGTTCTGGATCAAAGCGGCGATGGACGCGACGCTGTGGAAGAGGGTTTCGAAGATGGAGCGGATGGCGGAAAGGATGGAGTCGATTAGGGAGGAGAGGGAGTCGGTGAGACCGGCCATGATGGTACTTGGGTGTTGTGGGTAGATCGGTGAGGTTTTAAAGTCAGCTTGGGTTGTGCGAGTGAAAATGGTTATACGTGTGGTGTAAAGTAGAGCGACAATGCTTTTGTTGGTCGCGTTCCTGGATTCCTGTTCTGACGTCTTGGCGGTGACGTAGCAGGCTCCGCGTGAACGGGCGCTAAGACGCTAAGACACTAGCATTCGTCATATCTGAACTTCAGCACCAGGTTACCTAACGTAGATTACGACCGTGTCAAAAAAGTCTACTTCTATCTTTACATTGACACTCGTCCGAGAACCCTTAATGGCAAATTGGACTTCTGTGGCAGGACGTATCGGCCAGACCATGTCTGCGGTAGCGAAGTACATCTGCTGAAACCAAGCGGTCCTATGATGATGCTGCTCAGCCTTGTGCGACTTGTGCGTTGCAGGCCCGCCGCGTATTCTTCAAGATGCTGCAGATTGAGGCAAAGTACAGACTATGAAACCAGAAAAGGCCTTTCTCATACTCATCGGCTCGAGCCACTCCTCTGCGGGCTTCTTATGCATTTTGTGTCCTTGTCCTCGTTTTTCATGTACTCGCTTGACTGCGATCTATCGCTGAACGGGTAGCATTTGGTCTCCATATTTACTCTCTTTCCATCTGCGTTCTTCCGTTCTTGGTGACAGTGATGCCTAGCACTTCACAATCTCTTGACTTAAATGAACAAGATGGAAAGGAGGTTGCGAGGCGAGAAACTTCCGACAAAATTGTAGCCTTGCCTCCGAGAACTAACCACAGTACACTTGAAGCACGGGACCCGAACCCAGTTCTTTACGACTCCTTCAAGCCAGCTACATGTATACAGTCGCAGCCCAGATCGTTGTCTTCGGACGGGAAAGTACTAGCGACGCAGAAAGCAGCGGAAGAAGCCCCGTACCAGGTATCGAAAGGGGGCCGCCGAAGATGTGGTCTTCAGCCAAAATGGTTCTGGTCAATCGTCATATTAGCGGCTACACTATTGCAATCATCATCGGCGCTGTCGTCGGTACCATCGTTCATCGCGACAAAGGGATCGACAAGCAAACTTCATCTAGTAATTCAACGGGTCAGCTCGTCCCAACCAACAGCAGCCATCCAGCATCAATCATGACAATGAACGACAACACTGCCCTGGCCTCCATAGCATGGAACAATTCTGACAACAAGCATCAGTCCCGACTGTACTGGCAGGGTAATGATAACGCTATCAGGGAATCTTCCTGGAATAGCACTCAGCAGAACTGGACGGTCTCTTCCCCGCCCATTGGGTACGCAAGGCCAAACTCACCAATGGCGGCCGTTGTTACTGGCCCTGCTGGGTTTTCCTTCGTGAGTGAGGGCCTATCGGCGAAATGAGATATTTTCTGACGTCATGTCTAGCAAATAAACCTATACACGGTTAATGCGCAGAATTTCTTAATTGAATGGATATTCATTGATGGGCAATCATGGACCAACGCCTTGTTGAACAGCCATTCTGCTGTGCCGGTCAATTCCTCCAATTTGGTCGCCATTTGGCACAGATACGAAGGTTGCACAACCTGTACCGGCTCATTATTACTATTATACCAAGATAGCCCAGCGTCCCTTCAGATAAATAATTGGTCTACAAGCGCAGCGACTTCGAGTACCTCGGGATGGCAGTGGTTAAGCCTACCTGTCAGTCCAATATCTGGGACCGGCCTGGGCATGAGTCTGGGTCAGAATGTTGGCGATGCGCCTTCAATCATGTTGGATTACTAAAATAGTAACCTGGCGCTATGTAGCTGCGATTGGAACCCGCATCAGACCTATACGGTAGACGGTATGTCAATCTTCCGGTCAGGTATCGACCGCCATACACTGACAGGCGTTGAATAGTCACGAACGGCGGGCAAAACCGCGAAGACAATCCTCTAGTCCCGCAAATGGCTTCCCGAGCTCCTATCGCCTCATTCTCCTATGGTATCAGACCAGGCTTGGTTGCGGTCAAAGACACCCTGAGTGCCAGCACTTATGGTATCACGATTCAAGAGTGGACCAGCAACGGGACCTGGACAAGAAACCAAACACCGGTCATTATGAGCATAGTACGAAATTACACTTCAATAGCAACGAACAGCTTTGCGAGAGCCTTTGCGCTCGTAGATGGTACCAATGGCAGCGAGGTCTGGGAGTACAAAATGGGGAGCGATCTGACGACCTGGTCTAAAGTTGTGCGAGCTATGACAGGATCATAGTGACCGAGCACCGGAGGACTCACAATGACAATACAGTGACCATCTAAAGCAACTGAGCGGAGTCACGTGCAAGGCGGCATTGTTTCTAGGACGGCCTCGATCGCTATATCATATGAACTTAGGAATTGCTGCACAGTTCCTCGATACTCTTTGAGAATAGGTTTTGACGGAATACCGGTGGATAGACCCCCCAGGCATGATCAACAGCGAATGTGGGAAGGCGTCAATCCATCAGAACCCATGACTGAATGACTACGGGAGAACACTGAGCAAGACGATTGATGCATTGATCATATCAATCAGCGCTTGAAGAATGCAGCCTGCGCAAGCATAGGACAACGACTTGACGAGCGATTGACACAGAGAGTGCCCAGCTCTTTGTACTAAGTTTGCGACTCCGCTCGGTTGAAAGCATCTCCACTCACTCTCTCTTTCACTGAACGAACATCCAGTCTTCGTTCTCTTTCCTTCACAAACCCTTTCTACCTCCTTCAAACGCCTCAACATCATACTCGCCTGGATACCTATCCACGATACTCCTTAACTCCTCCATCTGCCCCTTTTGCTCCTCCGTCAATTCCTCATACACATCCGTAAACATCTCCCTCAAAGGCGGTTTCTTCTCCTTCTCCGCCTCCGCAAAAGCCGTCAGCACCTCCTTCCTGATCCTACTCCTCGCCTCCTTCTCTTTGCCCTCATCCCAAACCCCCTTGTTCTCCATCCACTTCCTCAGCCTCGTGATTGGATTGTCCCTCCGTTTCCAATCCTCCACCTCCACCCGTGCGCGGTAAGCGAAGCTGTCATCGCTCGTACTGTGGTGGGAGACGCGGTAGCTCATCGCTTCAATGAGTATGGGTTTGCCTCCACCCTCCAACGCCATCTTTCGCGCCTTGGCTGTCACTTCGCGCACGGCGAAAATGTCATTGCCGTCTACGCGGATGGTGTCGATTCCGTAACCTACACCGCGGCTGGCGATGCCGTCGCCACGGTACTGCTCCAGTGTCGGGGTGGAAATAGCATACCCATTGTTGCGGCATATGAACACAATGGGACACGAGCGCGTAGCAGCAATATTCAGCGCGGCATGGAAATCGCCTTCACTGGCTGCCCCCTCACCGAAATAACACGCTACAACCCGCGGTGCTAGATTCGGGTTCTGCAACGACTGCATCTTCAGAGCGTAGGCCGCGCCAGCCGCATGTGGGATCTGTGTCGCGAGCGGCGAGGAGATGGTATGGATATTCAGCTCGCTGCTGCCGTAATGGACGGGCATGTTCCGGCCTTTGCCATGATCGAACCGGTTGGCGAAAAGCTGGTTCATGAATGCTGAGAGCGGGAAACCACGCTGTTGGAAGACGCCGGTCTCGCGGTATTGGGCGAAGATGACGTCGGAGGGGTGGAGTGCAGAGCAGGATCCGACGGCTATGCCTTCTTCGCCGGCGGAGACCTGGGCCGGCAATCAGATGGATGGCTCTTGGGCTGCGTGGTTGGGTGGAGGCGTACTATGTAGAAGCTCAGGCGTCCCTGGCGTTGGGCGTCGAACATGATGAGGTCCATTATGCTGACTGTGGCCCTGGGGAGCGCCCATTAGCTTGTGCCTCCACACCACTATCTCAGCTTCGAAGACACGCACCCGTCAACATATTCCTGTACCATGTCAAGACCTCCTCGTCGCGCATATCCGACGGATCACGCTCTTTGTCCACAATCACCCCATCCGAGTCCATGACTCTGTAGGTGGGGATGGCGGGGCGGGTCGATGGCCGCTCGAAGGACATGTGGGTTGTGAATTTGCTGTTGACTGCGCCTGGGAAATGCACACTTATCCGTCGTCAGCTAGAGTTTGCGAGGTTGATCGGGAGTAGCTTTTTACTGGTCTGAGCCGGGGCGCTGGGAGACGGAGCTCCATCGTGCCCCTTGAAGGCGCTGCGTCAGAGGTTGGCAGCGCAGTACAGCAATGGTGGAAAGGGGCCTCTGGGGGCGCATGGTGGACATGATGCTATCGGTCCATTGTTCAAAGATCGAAGGGAACGGGCCACACGCCGTGGAATAGAGCGGCCGCAGGGGAAGTGGATGTATGAGGACTGTGGGGCAGCCCTATCGGTTTGCATCGGCTCGGCAAGACCTACAGTTGCGGACACGTAGCGTTAGCCTAGCCGCCGATCGATGCCAAGCATACTTTACTGAATTCTTAAGTGTCATGGTTTCGTCTCAAATTTGAAATCCTTCCCATTCAATACTATCTGACAATGGCTTCTCCAACCCTCTGGCGGGCCTCCTCCAGGCTTGCAAGGCGAGGTCTAGCTACGCGACAGCCCTACCGATGCCTCTCCTGCTCCCTGCGTCTCGCGCAACAGCCCGCTCAGCAAGAAGCCCCCCATGAACCAACAACGCACTTCGGCTTCGAGACCGTCGATGAGTCTCAAAAAGCCTCCAGAGGTTTCTCCGCCCTCGCAGATCCATTTTCAACCGTCGTTAACATCGCCCTCCAGTCGCCTCCGTCTTCTCCTCCGTCGCCCCCTCCTACGACACCATGAACGACCTCATGTCCCTCGGCATCCACCGCCTCTGGAAAGACCGCTTCACCCGCTCCCTCAACCCCGGCTCCCCCACGCACCCCCAAACCATCCTCGACGTCGCAGGCGGCACCGCCGACATCGCCCTCCGCTTGCTCGCCCACGCCCACCTCCTGAACCACGACACCGCCTCCACCGTCATCATCTCGGACATCAATCCCGCCATGCTCGCCGAAGGCCGCAAACGTGCCCTCGCCTCCCCCTACGCAAGCCGCTGCTCCTTCCTCGAAGCCAACGCCGAGGACCTGTCGTCCGTGAGGAGCGGAAGCGTGGATCTCTACACCGTCGCATTCGGCATCCGGAACTTCACCTCCATCCCGCGCGCGCTGGCGGAGGCGTATCGGGTGCTGAAGCCTGGCGGGGTGTTCGCGTGTCTGGAGTTCAGTAAAGTGAAGAATCCGGTGTTGGAGTGGGGGTACAAGAGGTGGAGTTTCAGCGCTATACCGTTGATCGGGCAGCTGGTGGCCGGGGATCGGGATAGCTATCAGTATTTGGTGGAGAGTATTGAGAGGTTCCCGAGCCAGGAGGCGTTTGCGGGATTGATTATGGAGGCGGGGTTTGAGACGCCGAGGCCGGGGTGGGAGGATCTGTCGGGTGGGATTGCGTGTGTGCATAAGGGGGTTAAGCCATTGCGTTGAATGTTTGGAGTGCGTGGTGAGGATGCATAGCGTTGGCGTTTGAATAGGTTTGTTCCAAGCGGATACGAGACACCAGAACCTGGACGAGAAGAATGCTCGCTGACGAGCTCGTGGTGACCCGACTGAAGGCTAGGCTGGATAAACATGCTGACCTCGAAGATAGGAGGACTAAGGTTTAGCTATCGCTGGGTTGGTCGTGCGGGAAAGATTGCTAACTCAGCACTCCAGCCTTACACATCTTGGCACTCTTGTACTTTTCGCCTGATTTTATTAGGACTTGATTCATTTCTTATCTCTGATCTGCTTTATTCTGTGCAGCGTCTATTTGATGTATCCTGAAAAAAATATAGCGAAGAGGAGATGACGTCCCGTCGATCGACTCTGGTATCAGCGTTACGTCAACCCTTCTTGCGTATCTATTGGTTTGAAGTCCTTCAATCTCCTCTTTTTTTTGGCAGGTGATCCTTCTATGACAACAATACGCTCTTAAATTAGTTATTTTGCTTCGAATGTGTAGTGTAAGATAATGACATGATCACATTAACAGTCACTACGTATTTTAGCTTACTAATACTACTACGTATAGTCTATAGCCTCATTTAGCAACGTAGATATCAAGCTGTATCTACCGTGAGTATCGCTATTCTAACGCTCAACAGTTCTTCAATCTCAGGATATGGTCCAAAGCGGACCATACAAAATCTATGTATATTGCAACAAGGCAGCTAGTGTGGTCAACGCCCTGGAATTGTTGCGCGCATACCTCCAACTAGCGACAGCAGGACTAGGATCACAAGCGCAGCCTACGATGCCTTCTTCAAGGACGACGACTACGCGCCATATGTGACACAACTTCTGACCAACGTCTCCATAGGAGCACAGATCATCACACCCAGAAGCAGGGGAACGCCCTCATCGCCCTTGTTTGCTTATATTATCGCGTCGGTTGAAGTCATAATACGAATGCACACCAAGACAATCGATTTGTATACTGAGCGCACGAAGCCAGGACACCGCCTACGATGGCATGGACGACCAATCACTGGCTAATTCTATGTCCGAACTACTTCACGATGTTCCCCCTAAGAAGCAATCGTCTTGTGTACTGTTTCCTTCCACCGATTTCATCAGTAAGACAATGCGTCTGTGGGGGACAGCTAGTCTTCTACCGGCCCTGGGTGATACTGCATGAGCTCGCACATTTGTACCTATGGCAGGCGAGCGGGGTAGTACCAAATGAGCACCCCAAATATGTGAACGAGACATATAATTGGAACGGTGCTTTGGATATACCGGCTCTCAGCTCTATTCTGAATCCTCAGAACTATGCGTTCTATGTCGCGGGTAAGTCAAGGTCACTAGTGCCATCGAGCATCTCCCAGCGACTGGACACCGTGCTGATATAATATTTGGCGTGAAAGCTTTGACGGCAGGCTACACAAACTTTGGTGACCCATCAGATATACCGGATCCGATGACTTGCTGCGCTAGATGTCTCAATGTGGACGGCATAGCGCTTTCTATTGGCCACAGTAAATCCACACTTTCAAATATTGGCTTTGGGAATTTTACGGTACCGAACGTCATTGATGGAGATAGTCTTGCCCTTCATGTTTTACTGGTCGAGTGAGAGATAACGTCGACCAGTCATATATTCGAGTCAAGACTGCCGGTTCTGAATTTTATGCTGCCATGGAGATTTGTAATATGCTGGAACCTTACAAAATTCGTAGTGCTTTATTTAATGTTATTTCTCAGTCCAAGCTCTCGTTTCCGAATGCAAAGGTTTACGCCCAACGACTGTAAGTCGATCAGCATTATATGTCGTATTGGACCTATTGCGAAAACACTTCGCAATAAGCTCTCGGGCTTTATCGCCTCGTCCTCCGCCCAATGAATCTATCGCGCCATAGCTAACTTCCTCACTTGCCATCAAAGCGGTATCCAGTTGAGATTGAAGGAGCTCTGGTGGAAATGGGCGGTGGTCCTCCTCTATGTCAATCAGACCATTCGCCTTGAACATCCTAGGCAAACGTGCAGGCCAGCTAGTGACGCAGAAACTCTCTCAGCGTCTTGGTAAATGTCTATGTTTTGTCAAACAAGCTTCGGGAAGTCGAACTTACAAGTTCTGTGCCCAATTCGGCCTTGTTCCGCCAATTGTTCCAACGTAATCAAGAAGAGTCGTCAATACATCGATCTCGGTATCTGGCTTATCGGACGTCTGAATGGTTTTCCAGTGGCTGTAGTCGTATTCACCCCAAGAAATCCAACCGCCTGGCTCTTGCAAGGTATCAGTGAAGTCTCTCGAGACCAACAAATTGCAGGTGAGTAGCGAACTTAGCATGCGGATCAAATTCTGTACAATGGGTTCTGGGTCCCGGTTCTGGATGCCAAGCTGAAAAAGCTGGATATGCACAATGTCGTACTGTTCCACAAGATCTGCCGGGATCGGTGCTATGCAGTCTAGCCGGTGTATAGAGACGTTGGCGGGGAGCCACTCTTTAGGAGGGCATTGAGAGACATTGATGTCGAAGCCGTCGACATGAGCAGATGGTGGAAGATATCGGGCAAGGTCGATGAGCCAAATGCTACAAGGTGATGAGGAACGTTGTATGTATGAAGACGAAGCTATGACATACCCGGTCGCAGCTCCGATTTCGGCAACTCGCAGGTTGTCTTTATCAATTGGAATGCTGGGATGTAAAGAGAACCCATTATCCTTCCACAGGTAGTACTGCAGGTTTTGTCTGGAAGAGGGTTATCCACTGGACACTATGGCAGAATATCTTAGATACCTCACGTTGGCTGTAAAGCCTCGCGAGAGAATATAATTTTGATTCCCAGATGGTACGTCATTGGGTAGAGACTCCATGCTGTGGTCTATTGAATGGAAAAGAACTTTCTAGACCTAGCAAGTACATTGCAATATTGAGGGTGATTCAAATTTCATTTAAATTCTGCAGTACCATGATCGCTGATGTCACCCTTCAAGTGTGAGCTAGGATTAATAAAACAAGGCAGGAAGCCGATGAGCGATTGCAGAGTTTGAAGGCTCGAAGGTTAGCAAGTGACTTAGTTGCATCGCATTGAAGACAAGCCTCCGAGAACATTTGTCGTGCTGTGGCATTGAAAACGCTCTCTGCGCTAGAAAAGTTGCCTCAAACGCCTGCTTGGGATCCTTAAGGAATTGACTTGCAGATACAACGTACTGAGGCCCGTTTGGCGGAGCGCTAACGCAACTAAATCACAAAATGCCATCACTGCCTCGTAAAGGATCAAATCCTTCGATATCATGTAAGACCCATACTCCGGACTCTCGACGAATCGGGCAACTCGCTGTTCATATTGTTGTGGATTGGGTGATGTGCATACATCCACGGGGTAATTTGTTAGTGCAACAGCCTGACAGGGGTTTTCTGGGCAAATAAACCCTGCCACGCTAACAAATAGCTGTGTGGAGGGAAAGTACGGCGGGCAAGGCTGGCCTATGGGAGCGAGCCGACCCCCGCCTCTTGGCTACATGCAGATCGTTTCATTCAACCCCCGCCGTGTCAGCAATTGCTTCACACTCGCTCTGCCCACCTTTCCCGCATAGTGCGCTCATTGGTCTCCATGTAAAGTACAGTGGAGATCTTTAGCTGCTTAAAAATTTACTCCGCCCTGAGTGACACACCCCTACCCCAGAACATCTCTCACAACCCATCACGTTCACACACCATCAACCTCTCATGTTATTCAATCCTCGAAGCTGACGGTAAAAATGCCGCGCTGAGATATAAGAAGCATAATGACGCAGCCTGCAGGACCCCGACTCCACTTCTCAAGGTGCTATAGGAGCGCATAGAATATGGAAAAGGATGCATATGTACTGAGCTCTCTGTTGCATTGCAGCATATCCCAGTATGCTTTGCTCAAGTCCATTTCTTTTATCTTGATACTCAAATAGCGGTGAATAATGTGGGCAAGGCATCGTAGGTACAGTAACAGTACACTAAAGATCCAAATGGCGTGGAAGGTGCAGTGAATGATTAGTTAGCAGCGACCAAATTCCATCAATCCTCCCAATCATTCCTTCCCGTACCACTTATGCATGCCCCGGCTACAAAGAGTCTATCCTTCAGCACACCAGCCTACTTAGTGCCAGGGAGTTTTAAAGTGCATTCAATCTGGAAAGATCTCATACTCAACATCCACGCTATTCTCCCATCCCCAGCTTTCAATCTACCATTTCTAATATCAAATCTCAGTCCACCCATCATGTCATCCACCTCAAAACCAACCTTCGTCCTCCTTCACGGCGCCTGGCACAGCCCCTCCTGCTGGTCCAAGACCACCGCGCTCCTCTCTACCCACGGCTACGCCAGCATCACTCCGGCCCTCCCCTCCACAGGCGCTTCCCCGCCTCTCCCCGACTTCACAGCAGATGTCGAAACGATCCGCTCGGCAGTTACAGAGCTTGTGGAAGAAGGCAAGGACGTCATCGTGGTGGTGCATTCCTACAGTGGCATACCAGGCGGCCAGGCTCTTGAAGGGCTGGACAAGAAGACTGTTGCAGAGAAAGGGGGGAAAGGTGGGGTTGTGAGGATGGTTTATATCATGTCATTCATCGTGCCCGAGGGGTTTCAGCATTCGCCGCACGGGACGAGAGATAACATGGTGCCAGCGATGAAGACCGATTTCGAGGTTTGTCTTCATTCCCCGTTCCCCCACCACATCTCAACCTCTTCCCAGACCCGAACTCACCTCAACTCCAACTTCATTCTAGGCTGGCACGGTGATTGTCGAATCTGAAGACGCCAAAGACCTCTTCTACCAAGATCTCCCCAACCACGTCGTCGCCTCACTAGCCGAAGAGCTGCGTCCCCAAAGCCTCGGTGTCTTCTGGAGCACGACTTCGTTTGCAGCCTGGAAGCATATCCCCACAACCTATGCGATTTGCGAAGATGACCAACCGTCCACGGTCGCGGCTGCAGGGTATCTACTTTCCAGCGCACAGGCGATGGAGGGAAACAAAATTGATACTGTGGTCAAGCGAAAGGTCGGACACTCTCCCTTCCTCAGTCAGCCAGAATGGACGGTCAATATGTTGCGAGAGGCAGCCGGAGAGACATTGAGCCAGATTTGAGGGGGGTGCGAGACATTCATGCTTGGGATCTGTCCAGCATGAATGGGATGCAAATTTACATTGCAGGCCTCGGTCATCGGTGTGCTGCTGAATCATACATTGCATTCCGAAAGGTGCATTCGATTCGAGAAATGAGACACTGAAGACGAATATATTGAGCTACTACAATAGGCGAAACAGAATACATTAGCATTCCAAGTATACTCTCAATACTCTCTTCCGACTCAAGGTTGGACTCAGGTGTTGCTTGGTGAATATGCGGTTGAAAGAGAAAGCTAGAATACCAAGCATATCAAGGTTACTAACCTCAATTTCTTCCAGAAACGTGATTTGCTATTTTTTATCCAGTCTGTCATCACAACAATCAAATTTGATTAAACATTTAAACAAAATGAGAGTTTTGCGCAGTCATTGAGTTGGATATTTTAATGTAATAGTGGATGGGCAACAATTTCTGGTTGGGTTTGATAAGTAGTGGCTGCCATCTCAGGTTTTTCTTTGCGTTGCAAGTAATCTATAAGTCCAGGAACATGGAAGGTTACTGGAGAAGAGTCAATGAAAAATATCCAAAAGCTTCATAAACACTCCGTATCCCCGTAAAATGTGGACCTTCAATATATAACCTAGCTTCGTCATCACATTTCTAGAAGACAAGGGGAGCTCCAAGATTGCACAGATAGATAGCAGCAGCACGCCTCCAAATTCCACAAGCCTGTTCATATTTCAATGTATCTTGATTTTCCTGAGGGTTTGGAAGAGACATCCCAGGCCCGAGTGACCGCTATCGCACTGTGGGGCTGTATGGGGTCTTGCGCCAATTCATCCATCTCCACCACCACATCCCCGCTGCCGAAATTGTTGTCATAGCAGGGGGAATTTGTAGATGTGTTTCCACCATACGAGATCTCCGTCGAGGCCAGCGGATACAAGTGATCGTGGAGCTGTTTGAACTTTGCCCCTGCCTCTAGGTCAGAGCCACCGTTGCTAGTACCAAACACCTGCTGGCGCTGTCGTCGTCCCTTGGAAGACCATGCAAAACGCTGCCTGGAGAACTTGTTGGTGCGGGAGTGGGGGGAGGAGGAGCGCGAGAATGTAAGCTTTATTATTTGGGACAGCCTGGTGAGGATCGGTTGCATGACGGGGAGGCTGGCGCAGATGATGCTGAGGTTGATTTCAAAGATGGCGAGGATGAGCGCTATCCCGGCGTAGCGGGGGAAGTCGGTTTGTTGGAGGTGGAGGTCTAAGTTGAGGGCGACGCGGAAGGCGGAGATGATGCAGACCCTGTTTTGTTGTTTTCATGCGTCAGTATGTATGTTTGTGGAGTGCGCACGGCACCTGCGAATTGTGTATACAAGTCTCTGCGGTATGATTTGTGCATCACTCACAGTAAACCAACGCCGAAGATGCAGGTTAGCGCAACCTTCTTTTGCACTCTCATCTGCAGGCCCCATAGCATCGGCATCGGCAACGCGACGACAATGACGTCGAAAATAACGCCTAGGACTGTCTGCGCGGTATAGAACCTCGACGTGTCAATGCAGGTTCCGTGCGGGAGTTCTTTGTTCCAGTTGAAGGCGAAGGGCTTGCAAGATGCAAGCGAGCCGATTGTGAATGCGATGCCGTAGCTCGCCAGCATTGCCATCACTAGATATGAGATACGGTGGAATGCTCTGTTGGGGAATATATGGTTGAAGAGGTCTAGCGCGGAGATTTTGACAAGGGAGACGGCGAGGGACCCCAGGACGCCGGCTGCCACGAACATCTATTTTGAATGTCAGCTGTAGTATCACGTCAGTAGAATCTTGTTCATTCCCTTACCTTCAGCGCGGATTCTACCTCGGGGAGGGTTACGTCCTTTGGGTGTTGACCGGCACCGCCTCGAGTGACAGCTGAGAGTTTAATTGAGTCACCCAAGTTCCATACGAACGTAGGTTTACCTTGCACATACCGAAAGTGGCGCAGATAGCGAGGCCAAAACTGAACAGCTGTATTCCATTGTCAATGAGAGCCTGTGTGTACAGTGATTGTGGATGGAGAGTACCCAAGAACAACAAATGATGTAATCGCTGCCTTGGAGCGATACTTTCTTCAGCGCTCGGGACCATAATCTCAGACAGACAGAAGCAGCGGCCAGCGTAATCATAATACAATTGGCAAATAAGATAGCGACGGGGAATCGCATTCCAATTTTGACTGGTGCCATATCGAATCTGGTGTATGAATCACTTTGACGTTTTCAGCTTCACAGAGTGTTTGGATGCCTGTGAGACAGTGCTCGAGATTCATCAAGACGTGTATTGGTATGTCAGGAGAGGGAACCCAGAAGCAGAGCGACGATGGTTCAGGACAAGAAGGGTTCCGGGATTCAGCTACTTTACCTTCCTCTGTCAGGCAAGCCATGTTCTCGTCCTCTTCTTCCAACGCTTTCATCTTCCAATCGATTTTCCGTGCCGCTTGGGAGTCACGGTACATGATCCAGGGGGGCTAGGATTCAGAGCAAGCAACAGAAAGACCCTGGATCATCTCGCGTTGCATTTCAGCTGCTCGAGTGAAAAATGATTATGCCCGCGTAACCGAAGATCAGTGGAGCAACCTAATACCTATCAACATCCTGCATGAGGCGTAGCGTTGCGAGCAAAGGCTGTGTGCTTTGCAGGGGTACTAAATGCAAGCGATTTATGTACAGTCTACCATGCCCCACCGGGTCTAAGCATCCAATTCGACCGGACCACATTAAACCGTTGTTCACCTGCAAGCAAGCCCAATCAGTACCAAGACCGATCATTTTCCCAAATGATGAAATAAACAAATAAATAAATAAGCCCTCTGAAATATTCTCCCGAGCGGATCGCCCTCTATCAAAGGATAACCCTGAAGAATTGCATTGGACCCGGACCGGGAAACACTTCGTACGACGGCTGCTAATTCAAAGCCTTTCGTCGCCCACACACTTGGGTACCATGCAGAGTTCTTGCAGGTAGTCCATTTTTCATGTGATATGCTACCTCTTGAACTGATTGCTGGAAGTGTTATTCGGGCCCTGGACTTCTAATCAATGCAATCAGTCTCTCGTCCTATGGACTTCTACAGACAACCCTCAGCAATTTCAGACAAATTTGACTTGTCTCGAGAACTGATCAACTGCACTTCAGCTTTATCAAGGGCAGCGAATACATGAAAACGACCCAAAGGTTCCACAAGCGGAATGTTGTCTTGTCGTCGCTCACCGATCTTTTTGTCAAACATCGAAAAATGATCAGAGTTCCAAGCAGTGCGAAGGCGACGCCGATGCCATAGTGTACGCTCCAATATATAGGACAAATAGTGCACCAAGCACCCATTGCAATCACTGTCATCCACCTGGCGGGCGCATCGCCGGTCACGAGAGGTACCGTATTCCTACCACGAAGCTTGTCGCCGGCTTGGTCATATAAATCTTGCGTTTGCACCGTCGAAAAGATTACTGCGCCGATGATAAGGAACCACTGTGCCAATTGAGACTGCCATCTAAGCGGGTATCCAAGCGCGACTTCCATAGCTCCAGATGAATAGCACACAAATCCGCATGCATTGATCAGGTTGCGGACAATACAGCTGACATCGGCTCCTCCTCGGTCATTGTACCAATACCCTAAAATCATGAGTGCGATGCATTGTCGGAAGCCCCCAACAGAAAAGCTTGCCAGGCCTGCTACCGGGTAGAGCGTGAACATGATCCGCTTTGCTTGCTTCGGTGTGAGCCTTCTTGAAGGCATGGGCCGCCACGGCTTGTTCAGGCTGTCTTCGGTAATTGCTGCTGGTTGTCTCTGGTTATCAATCGCAAAAGGAAGAAGATTGATCCAGGTCCAAAGAATCACAAGAAGCGCTCTCTGCAATAGCATCATGGCCTTGGGGGGAGTGTTTAATCCGAAGGCTGGAGCCGAGAGCGCGTTCACAATGCCGAATACGGTCTTTGGTCCAACAATTGTTTTGAGATCGCTGAAGGTGAATAGCCATATTGATCGTACATGAAACCCCCAGGATTTAATCTGCGCAGGGCTAGTTTCTGGACGACTTGTGTGACTCGGGGGTCCCATATTCGAGCTTCGCTGGCGGGTGAAGACCGGACGACTAAAGGTGCCAGCGTTGCCGCCCGAGTTGACACACTCAAACTCGGCTTGTATTCTTGGTATCGGAAGGCTCATGTCAGAACCTTAGCACAAGTCAGGTCGTAAACTACTACAAAAGATACTTTTGTCTTACAGGACCAAAGCGTTTCATGATATTCTCAACCCTTCCTTGTAGGAGCGAGATACTTTTCGTTTATCCCTTGGTCGAAGTAAAATCTGGTCGAGAGGACGCAGATGACGAAGACCTTTCGGATAAGAAGGTTTCATCTACACAATGCGAACAGCTGATGACGTTGTATGGATTCCCAGGAGGCTGCGCCATTTCTTTGGACACCACTAACCACGTTTGTCAGTCAATGTCACGAAATTGAGTCATCGGATTCGTTGGTCGGTTTATCCGCCTTAGACAGAAGAAAGCCTAGATCCAGATGCCAGTCACCGACCGCAGCCTGAAACGCGCTGAGGCAGACTTCTACAGCGAGATTGACAAAGGCATGGCATCTTAGTGCTACTCTATTCCCGAGCGTGCATGACTTTGAATCCGATCGGAGCAATAGAAATGGGCGTCTGCCCTACTTTTGTCCCGCATTGCATGATCCGTCATGCAGCTTGAGATGCCTCGTTCCCATAAGCAAGTAGTGCAGCATTACTTCAGGCTGCGCCCCATGTCCACAGCACCGTGCGGCGAGAGGAGTCCCTGGCTTTTTTTGGTTCATTTCTTGCTCTGGAACTTCGGAATTTTATTCCTATGAGGCACGTCGGATCTAAAAGACCCCACTGTTGAAGGGATACTACTCGGCAGCTCTGCGTATACGTTCATCAATGTACGTCTATCAAGTTTCCAAGGATCAGAAGCATTTCCTTGACGCGTCATTAGTCGTACCGCCTCGACCTCTTCATTCGATCCTAAGTGAAGCCTGCAGAGGAGAAGCTGCATATTCCCGCGCGTATTGGATCAGGTTACGCCTGTTAGAAGTCTGATTTTTTATCTTGCACATGGTATTTTACATCGAAGACACATCACAGTTTGCTTCGCCTAGGTATACTACTCCCATACTCTATTATGGGATTCCAAGTGCCAGTCAACTTCAAAATGGCATACGAATCCGTGCTAGCAACCTTATCACCCTCAGTCAACCTCCCATCATCTGGATACTTCCTACCTTTAGTTCTCGGCATACTGTCTCATAATTGCATCTTCATACAAGGAGAATGGCATATCAGGGCACCACTCGTTCTGAAATGCCACACTATGGTCTTTCTCCTAGGAGCTTTTGTCGATATAGCCTATGGTTGCGGCAACATTTCGCACAGCTTAAGGACGAGTGCTCTAGCTGTACTCATCTATACCTCAGCGCTGCTCGCCAGCATGACAATCTACCGCAAAATCTTCCACCGCTTGAGTGTTTTCCCCGGCCCCTCAATGGCTGCAGTTACCAAGTTCTGGCACGTCTACCACTGCGTAAACTCACAGAACCACCTTCTCCTTGACAAAATGCACCAGCAATACGGACAATTTGTCCGAACGGGTCCGGAAGAACTCACCATCTTCCACCCGGAAGTCCTCCGCGCTGTGGATGGACCGGGCAATGCTTGCACTAAAGCAGTCTGGTACGACCTTCTGCTACCAGAACTAGCGGTCAACACTACACGCAGTAAGCCAGAGCATGACAAGCGAAGGCGGATTTGGGACCATGGCTTCACATCGAAAGCGCTCGTAAATTACGAGGAGCAGATGATGAAGTATGGCGATATGCTGGAACGAGGCATTTCAGAACTCGCTCAAAACAATCGACCCGTCAACGTTTCCGCTTGGTTCTACTGGTTTACTTTCGACGTCATGGGAGAATTCGCCTTCGCTAGATCCTTTGGCATGTTGGAATCTGAAAGATGGCACACTGCCGTAGTGATGCTACGGAAAGCCATGAAATTGCTCGGTCCCTTCAGCCCGGTCCCTTGGCTTGCACAGATAGCTTTCAGTTTCCTGCCTTGGTTTTGGGTGGTGCGAGATTGGTTTGCTATGTTGGATTGGTGCCGGGAGAGAATGAAGGAGCGAATTCAGGTACTTCTCTGGCCTCCCTTCTTCATTACCCTATGCTATTGAGTTGACACGTTGGCGACCATAGATCAAAGAAACCAAGGCGGACGTTTCACAATGGTTGATTGACGCATCTACGAAGACAAATTCCCTCGAGAAGGACCGACCATGGCTCTACGGCGACGCTGTGACCATCATTATTGCTGGGAGGTAATTGTAATCCTGTCGATGCGCAAATTCAAACGTTCTAAAACATCGCTGACCGAATTTTCTAGCGACACCGTGGCACCAACTCTTGTTTTCGTCTTTTACGAATTGGCTCTGCACTGTAACCATCAAGAAAAGCTGTTTGAGGAAGTGAAGGCTGTAGACGTACACGATCCTGCAGCGCTACGCTCGCTACCGCATCTGAACGGTATCATCAATGAAAGCCTACGAATTCACCCCCCAGTCCCGACCGGCGGTTACCGACAGAGCCCCAGGGGTGGCATGACAATCGGGGGTAGATATATACCCGGGAACACCACCATCGTAGCACCACGCTACACCTTAGGAAAGCGTAAGTCTATACTCCTTCGCTATTGCGTGTGTTTCTAATGAATGGGCGCTGCTGACGAGAACCGTACGTAAGTGGAGTCTTGCTTTGAGCAGGCTGAAAAATTCATTCCAGAGCGGTGGTATAGCAGGCGGGAACTGATTAGAGATGAACGCGCTTTTGCGCCTTTTGCTCAAGGTAAACATCCATATTCTGTGGTACAAAGTTCCTATACCACGTCTTATAGTTGATTGATTCAAATAACAGGATATTGACGGTTTTGCAGGACGGTACGGATGCGTCGGCAAGAATCTTGCACTCAGCGAGCTGCGCTTTGTCACTGCACTGCTAGTGAAAAAATATGCTATAAGCTTTGCGCCTGGAGAAGATGGAAAGTCTTTGATAAGTGAGCTAAGAGATCAATTTACGGCAGCCCCAGGGGAATTGAAACTCGAGTTCAAGCTGAGGGACCAGGTATGAATTGGCTGTATACCAGTCGGGAAATGGGATAACAACGGGCCGTTGCCGAATCGCCAAATGGACTGCAAGTTTGATTGTAGCGTGTCGATCTCAAGCAAACGAAGCGTCGCGGACTCTTTCGAACATGGTTCTAGTAATGATTAGGAGTTGCGAGATATGTTCTCAAGATCGCCATTACAAACAAGCGTGACTTCTTCTTTTGTTGTCGACAAGAATTCATTTATCGTGCGTGCTCTTTCAGATCGTGTCAAAGACTGGCAAAGATATGCTTCTTCGAAAACTTGTTATTACAAGAAATAGCAAGAGAGATTCAAAGACAATGCGTTGTATCTTGCAACACTGATCATATTCTTACTGTAAACGAGATTCAAAAACTTTGTTTTACAAATGCGACGATTCACCGCCTTCCTGAAGAGAAAACAACGACTTCCCGCAATAGCCGATTGTCTAACATGGGCGAGAAAGAATGCAGAGTCGATCCTGCAGTGGGCCAGGAAGCCGGTAGCGCACAGCTGCCTTCTAGCGGCCAAGGCAAGGATGAATGCGAAGGAAATTGCGCTGGCAAAGAGAAGATCACTCAGGACATCGTGCATGGACATCCTCAGTTGGCGAGCTCCGGTGTAAACCTAGCTATGTATGTGTCCTGCTGTTTGCAGTTGTGGCAGTGCATCAGCTGACAGGCTTCAGGTATCCCGTAAAGACAGTCAAAGAGCCGAAGACGGTAATAGTTCAGAAATATAGTATAACCCACATGTTCCGCAGAAGTCGTATTGCAGGAAAAAAATATACCTGCGCGCTTCGTTGCATAATGAAACAATGTGTCCCGGAAGGATTCATTTTCAGGTACCCGCTAGACAGAGAAGTGTTGTACCTTTGACGCTCTTTGGCTCGATATTGACCAGATGTATAATGACTGGCCGACTTTACCTAAGGAGACCATATCTGACAAGGGCAAGACATTGAAGATCAGCACAGACGAAGTCACATACGTAGAAGGAGATTTGGCTGCAGTCAGATCCAGCGAACGTCTGTTCAAGAAAGCGTGCCTTTTAGGGAGCGTGCCTACGACCGAAATACAAAGAGTCGATCCAATCCTTTGCGCGATCTCGACTCGATCTCGTTGATGCAGGTGAGAATTGGTGCATTGCATATGCTTAGACCCAGCGCTCATGAGCCTCCAAAGAATTCTCATCTGACAACAAAATGCTATCTCCTACACGGTTCAGCCCTTCTCCGCCCGCTCCTGCTTTCCCCATTTTCCAGGCTATCCGTAACCCGTCTCCTGGAACTCAACCTTCTTCTTCTCGAGACTTGGCGATCAAGGCTTCGGGCTGCGGCCGAGCATCGCTATCACCGTATTTTCCATTGAGCTTTGAAGCCATTCAGAAGAGACGGCAAGATGTGAGTAGTTGGTCGCCCACAGCCGCATCTATTCTGAGTATACACATTCACGCAGTTTGTTGTGCGTGAAGTGTCAGAGGCTCCTGGTAACGAATGTGAAAAGCCTGGGTGCATCGTCCTCAGTAACTCAACCTTCTGGCGCTTGATCGGAGAGTTTGTTTTGAGTACTCCTTCTGACCTAGTAACGCAATCCACCCGGTAATGCAACCGCTAGTGGTTTTGGCGCATAAAGCTTAGCGTTGACCTTTATCACCCTGACCTTTGCACTAAAATCACTAGCGGTTGCATTACCGGGTGGATTGCATTACTAGGTGAATAGGAGTAAACTCGGTCTCTCCGCGATTGATCGTTTGCTTCCAGCAACGTTGACAGGTTGCGTGAGGCGTCCCCGATCTTTCATTTTCTGTTTCCATGCGCCAGGCTGAGGAGTGTCCAGTATCGATGGCAGTCCTGACAAGACTCATGCTTCGGTTATAATCGAAGTGATCGGGTTCGGTGGCAGCCCCAGAACGGTCACACAGGTCTACTATGGGTAGTCCTTGTTGATTATCTAGCTACAGCAACTGTGCAGACACGTATCGAATCCACAACTCCTGCGTTGGAGTACGAACGCGTAGTGTGCGCCCTATGCGGAACGGCAATTCCATCTGGAGATTTCCTCGGTTCCTATTCACCATTCCACAATCATTGAGTTGGCAAGAAGTCTTGAAATGCAACCGAACGTTCCTGCGAGGATGCAGAAATTTGGTTTTTCGTGTCTTCGAGCTTACTTCTGGCAATCATATTCCAGGTCGAGATAGATTCCTAAAGATTACTTTCGCGTCGGCTATGTTAGTGGCGCGGGCTAAGCTCAATAATCTCAAGTACGACTGCGCGGCGCAAGACAGCCATCAGGAAGATGGATTGCGTGGCATTTTGATGAAAAGGTTTACCATTATTTGCAATGCTGAAGAAGTCAACGGACGAGTGGCGATAACAGCATCAACCAGCCCAGATCTTGGCAATACAGATGAGACCTTGGACTATATTTGGCTTGCTCATGATGAACATCCTACCCGAGAAGCAAAGATGGGACTCCGTCAATAGGACAGCACAGACCATCTCGATCAATCTTAATGGGAATGGCCCCTCCGAAATATCCTTGGTAGTTACCATGCGTCCCCTCTTTACTCGCTCGCAAGATCAGATACCGATTCCCAGTCATCGCAGCCCATAGCTTCTCTTGGAAGGACCAGACTAGGCATGCCCTTCGCGCGACGAGACGTGCGCCGGCGGCGGTGGGTAGAAGAACCATGACGACTGTCAGGAAAAAGTCGCTCCCGGAGCACAACATGGATGATCCTGAGCCCGAAGAGAAAGGCGAAGCGAATAGGCCATCGCCATCGGTGAGCAAAACCTTTGTCGACTGTTTCTGCTACGGCATCGATGGCGGGAAGAGGTGGAACAGTAGTAGCTGGAGCAATAGCTGGGATAGGAGCGATGGCTGACGTTGGGAAGGAAGGAAAAATCAATTCAACTTGGAAAAGCCCCTGGAATAAGTCCTTGAAAGTGACGTGGAGGAGGCTGAGGGGCAGGATTACGAAGCGGTGGAGCCAGGGAGGTGGGTGCAAGAGGGAGATGCGGGAAGACATCTCGAAGGCGAGTAAAAGAAGGCCTGCAAAGAAAGGTGTGAATTGTAGATGATAGAGACATGGATTTACCTGAAATCTGAGAAGACTCTTACGTACTTTGTGTTGGGACGGGTGCTGGTTGGGGGCATGCGAGCTACTCGGATCTTGCCGGAAGCTGCATTATCCTGCTTAGAATCTCGCCCGCGCTTGCTTGCAGGTTGGAGGCTCCTTTATGAAGGGAGAATCCTCATTCTTTGTGGTGCATCAAATTATCTGACAGATGGGTGATGTATGGAGTAGCAGTAGTTGTTGGTGATGAAGATCTGGGAAGTCGTTGAAATCAGGAGCCAAAGTCCCTAGCAAAACACCAGTAGAATCCAAATCCGAGTAACGAAACGGTAGATGTGTTCGAGGTCGCCGGCAGCTAATACCATCGGTTCGACTTTGCATCTGGTACTTGCGTGCTCCGTTTTTGCCATGTTTCCTCCTTCGTTTGCGGAGCCACTTCACCTAAGAGGCACTCCCGAGAAAATAGGCTACTGTACTTATCATACCGCTTGATTTGGAACGCTAGCTCACGGTCAAACGCCGAGTAGCATATCTTGATTACCAATGTCCTTCTGAGTCCGGTGGTCGGGAGAAGAGCTCACCTGCAAACATCATGTGCGAGACACAGACAAGCTGCTTTCTGGCAAAGTTTACCCAGCTGCTAATATAAAGTATAGCGTGCCAGATCTTCCTTTATGCCATGCTTGTTGAGGTAGGACGTGTGTACCGTCCCGACCCTACTGTCCCTCAATACGATATCTCAAACAAACCACTTCACCCACTTTTGTAACATGGCCATGAATTGGGCCTTCACCCAAAGTCACCGTAGCATGACAAGGTTTGGGCTTCATTCCAGGTGTTACAAGATATCCATCGATTGATGAAGCCGTTGTTGAAGTGTGGAGTTCATTCGTCATTCTATACTATATTCATACTCAGGTGAGGCCGCGGGTGAATTTGAGAGTTGTTTTGGAAGGTTATAAATTGAAGCTTTCATCCTTTGTCTTCCTTTCATCTTTCTATACCACAACCTTCTTCTTCAACTCCGAAGGACAAGATCCTGCAACACCACCACTTCTGTTTTCTTGATCGATTTCATCTTGTGCCACTTGAAAACATCAACCTCTCTCCAATTCGACCTTGCATTCAAATCCTTTGACAAGTCTCGCAAGTAAAACACCCTGGATCAGATATAACAAAATACGGCCACCTTCTTTCGAGCATTTGGCCTATCCCGGGTCTCCATTGCCTTAGTCTCTGACAGCCTTCTTTGATGATTAAACGCGATGACGGAAACCCAGAAGTCCAAGGTAGGCTTCTAGATGGGAGTTGTTCCATGCATATTTGCTTACATGACTGAATAGGAGCTGGCTAACATCAATGACTGCGCTCTTTCGGGTGAAATCGGAATGGCGATGTACAAACCAGCCGGCCAAATTTCACAGATCCAAAATGGCAATCCCACCTTTACTAACGACAGAGACCTAAAGATTGCCGCTGATGGAGCGCAACCGCGCTACGGACATGCTGAGGCCAACAACAGAGCGGTAGCTGCTCCTCATAACGGAAATGTGGGTGGCCAAGACGATACAAACGCTTCCAATTCAAGAGAGACTCAGACAACTACGTCCATGACTGGGACATCGATTCAGCCCGCGCACTCGTACAACGGAATAGCCACTCTCTGTAGGAGAGTGCTGAATGCGTGCCAGATGGGCAGCCTGTCTTGTCCCAGCGATCAGAATCTAGGAGCTCTTCGTGACAAGGGCTTAGCCATCTTGTTGAAGAAGATATCGGCCATCTTCAAGGACCACAAACTGGATGGCTCTTCATATCTCGACACCGAACTTGACGCAAAATCCGATACGGAAGACTTTATAGGGGAAGAGGCCGCTGTTGGTGTGAAGGTAACTGGGAGCTACGGCTCGGAGACAGCTGATCAGATCTCAGCAACGTACGTGCCTCTCCAAGCACTCTAGGAAAGCCAATTGCTGACGTGCTTCCAGGACTATGCGACGGAAACCCGACTTGCCTAAGTGGAGAAAGAAACTTCTCCTGGACCTTCCGTACGATGTTCGCCGAGATATTTATAGCTTCTACTATCCGGTCAACCGAAACGTTCAACTGACGGACGGGCCACCCGAATGGAACGCTCTCAGGCCCAAACGCGACACTTATCGTATGACTTCTGACGGCCTAAACCTGCTGCGTACGTGCCGGCAGCTCAACGACGAGATCGTACAGCTTGTTTACGGCAAGAATACGTTTCTTTTAGCCCCTGGAGAGAGAGACTATCCTTGGCCCAAGGTGCCGAATCAGCCTCGCGCCAACACAGAGCTTTTCCTATCAAACTTGCGAGTCAGCACGAAGCAGACAGTGAAGACACTCCAGCTGTGCCTAGGCCCATGCATGCGCCATAGGCTTATCAACAAGCTCTGTGCAAATTTAAGGCAGATTCCTAGAATTGTCGTGACCGTGGACCCTCTCAATCAGGCCTCTTTGATACCGGTCTTGAAGACGAAACAGCGAAAATGTCTCAGAGATTCTTGTCGTAAGGTCGCCTTGGCGCGAGGTAATATGCCGCCAGAAGCAACTCTTTGGGACGATTGTGGCGATGCCGCGATCGCGCGCATGCTTGATTCCGCCATGCCTAATGGCTATCGCAGCGTGTTTTGGGCGATCGGGCGATGATTGACCCTTTGGCAGCGATTGCTCTGATGAGAGACAGACTAATGAAGCATGGTGTGACATGATGGAGATGGGAATACGGTTGCTTGCAGTAATGGGTTGCTTATGCTCTTGCCGTACAAGGAGGAAGGACAGAACATAAGGGAGGGAAAATTGCATACGAGAATTCTGATACTAGATTAATAGACTTACGGCCTCATTATATCCCGAAACGAACGTGAACCTGCTTGTGGTAGCTCGATATCACCAAGTGCGTCTCTAACCTCAGTAACTAACAAAGAGATTTAGGGGTGGCAGATGCCTCAAAGCCCAGTGACCTCAAAAGCAGGATTCTTTCATGTCGTCAGCCTGCCCTTGTGATCTAATCTGTTCGAAGCCAATCCGTGGACGATAGAGAACTATTTGGGGTAACAGTGGATAGTGGCTGCGCCTTATCGCATGTTATTGCATCCTTTGGTTAGCCCCTATAGAGATGTCAGATGATAAGACTATAGTTGAGGTTCGTTCGGTCTCTCAGGCTCACCACATGGATATCTTTGCATTCATCTCAATAATCTAGGATGTTCAACTATTAGCTTTTTGACACGAAGGGTTGATGGCCTGGTCGAACCATATCTCACTGCTTCTGAAGAACTTCGGTGAGATCATTTTTTGGCACTTTAGTCCATGCAGGCTTGGCCAGGAGTTTTTGACATCCGAACTGAATTTAGCACGTTCTATCGCTGCGAGGACACATCGGGTTGAAGGCGAGGCACCCCAGGGAACCAGCAAAGCATCGAATGAAGCTTATTTCGCCCTTTTGAGCAATTCAAAACCAGCCTACACGTCGCGCTCGCCGAAGACAAAGCATCCTTTGAGAAACGACAACAGAGACCCGGTCGATTTCATTGCGCCGTGGCTTTGCTCGTCTTCCCGTACGACCCTCCCTGCTGCCTCCTCAACTCTAGTGCTCGCTTATAAGGCGGCGCTGTCGGAGGCTGGATCGGATTCAAGCTGACCCTATCCTTCGGTAGGTGATACGTGGCATCAGCGTCGAAAGCCGACAGGTCACCACAAGCGACAAATGGCGCAATCCAACGGTTGTCGTCCTCTTCATCTGACTGGAACTCGAGGAGAGTGAGGTCATCTTCTGTCAGTGTACGTCGTTGTCGGTCAGCAAAGCCATCTGTATCTTTTTCTTTGGCAGTCTCTTCTCTGTCAGGCAGTTGAGCACCAAGGCCAATAGGTTTCTCATGGTCAATTTGATAACCTTTTGGTATGTTGAATCCTTCGCATACGACGAATGCCTCGAGGCTGCTCGCTCGCGAACTTCTGGGCTTCGCGCAGTGGACTGTTGTGAAGAAGCACCTCAACTGGGCGTAGATGAGGTCGATATTCTTCGCTCGAAATATCTTAGCCACAAACTTCCCTCCGGGCTTGAGCACCCTCAACGCTAGGTTCAGGGCCGCGAACAGCAGCTGAGCTTGTACGTATATGTCCAGATCATGCAAGCCCGTCACATCAGGAGCACCGTCACTGATAACAAGATCGACTGGTTGACTGCCCCTTGCAACTTCGGGCCCATAAAAGTCCGGGTCCAAGGCTTGCAAAATCCTTGGTATCGTAGAGGAGTCCGTAATATCACCCTTCACGGTCGTAATGCCTTCTAAGGACGCCATAGGCTGTAAATCGACCGCAACAATCCTAACTCCTTTCCTCGGCCTGAGCACCTTTGAGTCATCCTCTGCTGCCTTTATTGCCTCGTCAGTGTCCTCACCGGCGATGGTCTGCTGCTCAAGTTTCTGCTTCGCTTCCCATGCCCGTCGGCCAAAGCTCTCCCCTTTGATTAGAACCCTTGACAAGACCTGACTCCAGCTTCCAGGGGCAGCACAAAGGTCTACAACTCTTGTTACGCCGCTGAATAGGTCATATTCCTCGTCTAGCTGTATGAGCTTAAACGCAGAACGGGCGCGCCAGCCTTGCTCCTTTGCGAGGCGATAATAGGCGTCCCGCTTGTCCTTTGATGATTTGCCCATGGCGTGTTGCGAATGGAAGGCTGCTGTTTGAAACGGTAAATGAAAGAGTATGAAGTACCTACCCGTTATTGCAGCATGAAGCCTCTCTTTGCTTGCAAGCTTAGTTTCATGAGAAGTCTCCGAATATGCCGGCAGCTCATCTTCTATATGTCATCGAGTGTGCTTCTGAAAGTTGCACAGACATCAGACTAGTGCTGAGCAAGGATGGAGGTTTTTGGTCTCCGAAGCTGGTTCTAGGGCTCGTTCAGGGTTGTAGCACGGTAGAAGAGTAAAGTAAACAGACCAGTGTTATTACGATTCAAGCCTTCAGGAACTCAACCATGGTAGAGATTGCTCTGGGCGCACAAAGTTTCTCATAGGTCGCGACGATAGCTGACAGGTAAGCTGTATCCACTACTGGTCTTAATGTCGCTCAGCAGACTGAGAGGGTAATGGATAGTAGGCAAAGGCAACGCCGTCACTTGCCTACCACGCCCACCTGGGCTCGCAACACCTTGGGCTCCACAGAGATACCGCGCTTCAAACCTGAGACACCGAATATATCTCAAGAGTCACCACACTCCAGCTATCCGCAAAACACACCGACATCGTCAGCAAGCACGAGCTCTTTCCGTGTTCCGAGTCCGACATCGAGCGACGAGGAAGACATCCGAGCTGCTGAAGATAAGCTCTCTACGTTCAAGGATCAACCGACCATTACCAGCGTAGGGGAGAGATGTGGGAACACTGACGAGCGCCCGTCCAGACTTGGTGACTCAAGCTCACTCTTCGCAACTCCGCCTTCGATAGCCCACTTCACCTTTCACTCATCTCCACCATCAGTAAATATGGTTGTTGAGCGAGAGCCACCTAGAGCTCATCTGTCGCCCCAGAAGGCGAACGACCATCAAGCTCAGTCGGTTCTGGGCAAAGTACCTCAGCAGCCAGAATTTGGTAAAGCAAGTCCACTGCGAAATCGGGTCGAGTCAGGCCCATTCATCATTCCAAAGCCACACCAGGCACGCCCTGAGCATCACAGGCCAGCGCAACCGACGCAACTATCTTATCAGCAACCAGCATACCCATCATATCAGCAGCCACGGGTATGCCCATCGAATAAACAGCAACCATACACTTTCGGGCCCCAGCATGGACAGTTTGCTGGGGGCCAGCAGCCTCCACCTAAGCCACATTATCCCATAAGCAGCGGACCAGATGTGGTGGTAATACCAAAGCCCATGAATTTCCCAACCTGGAGTACGAAACCAGCCCCTGCGCCTTTATTCGCGTCAAAAGGAGGAGTAGGGTTCACTGCGGTCAATCCCCTGCAGAATACGTCAAATTTCATTGATCTGACAACGGGGCAACCATTGCTCGACGATCAATTCGGATCCATAGATCCTTATGAGTATATTGACTCGGGAAAAGCGAATGAGAATATCAAGGCACTGCTCGAAGGGGCTTTTGAAGACGAGGAGGATAAGCCACGTACAAGGGGCAGGAAGAAGAAAGTCGAAGCAGCGGTTGAGCGATTGACGGATAAGCTGCAAGATCTTAAAGTGAAAAACGAAGCGAAGAAAGAGGACGAGGCGGAGCAAGACGAAGAGGAAGAGGAAGAAGAAGAAGACGACGGTACCGTCGAAGGACTCAAGGTGAAACTACTACCTCATCAAGTAGACGGCGTAGCATGGATGAACGATAAAGAGATCGGAGTCAAGAAGAAAAATGGGGTGCTACCGAAAGGGGGTATTCTAGCAGACGATGTGAGTCTCGAGCTCCAATACGTGATGTTTGCCTGGCTGATGATAATAAGATGGGTCTTGGCAAAACCATCCAGTCGATTTCGCTGATGCTACTGAATCCACGACCACCCAAAACTCCTGTAGCAGATGATGACAAAAAGGCTCTATCCAACCGAGTCGACAAAGGCACCTTAGTCGTTGGCCCACTTGCTCTAATTAAGCAATGGGAGGCCGAGATCAAGAACAGGGTAGAAGACAGCCACAAGTTGAAGGTCTGCGTTCATCATGGGCCTCAGCGAACGAAACGCTTCGAAGACCTGCGTAAGTACGACGTTGTTATCACTACATACCAGATACTAGTCTCGGAGCGTGCGAGCTCTTCCGAGCGCGAAGATGGCCCCCAATTCGGCTGCTTTGGTATCCATTGGTATCGCGTGATCCTGGACGAAGCACACACCATCAAGAACCGCAATGCTAAAGCCACACAGGCTTGTTACGCATTGCGGGCTGAGTACAGATGGTGTCTGACTGGGACGCCAATGCAGAACAACCTTGACGAGCTCCAAAGTTTGATCAAGTTTCTGAGGATCAAGCCCTACAATGATCTCAAGACATGGAAGAGTCAAATCACAGAACCAATGCGTGCTGCACGAGGCAATATTGCAATGAAGCGATTGAATTTCTACCTCAAGGCCTTCATGAAGCGCCGGACGAAAGATGTTCTGAAGCAGGAAGGTGCACTTAACCCAGGCGGTAAGCCTACAAAAGATGGTGCCCTAAGCAATGGCTTCAAGATCACCGAGCGCAAGATTGAGGCTGTCTCTGCCGAATTCACGCCCGAAGAGCGTAGCTTCTACTCGCGCTTGGAGCAGCGGACGGATCGCAACATCGATGCCATGATGAGCGGTGCAAAAATGAACTACGCCAGTGCATTGGTCATGTTACTGCGATTAAGGCAGGCTTGCAACCACCCGCAACTGGTTGGCGGGTCTATAGCCCAGGATCGAGACGCTCTTACTACTGGACATGCTCAAGCTACACAAAGCACTCAGAATCCGAAGGTCGCCGACCGGGAGATTGACGATATGGCCGATTTGCTGGGTGGTCTTAATGTACAGACGAAGCAATGTGACATGTGCCAGACGGAGCTTACTGAAGAGGAAGCCAAGTCTGGAGCTCTGCGATGCACTGAATGCAACGAAGACCTTGCTAGCCAGAAGAAAACCAAGCATCGTTCGAAGACGGAAACTAAGCCAGTAATGCCGCCCCCACGGATACCGAAGAATCGCAGAGTAGTACTCGATGACTCAGACGAAGCAGATGATGGCGAATGGCTCGTTTCCGAAGGAAAACGAAATGGCCCAAGCCTTGGAAAGGCCGGTGGAAGCGATGACGAAAACGCAGAAGGAGGCGGCGAGTCCATCGGCTCATCTGATTCAGAAACAGGTGACGAATCCTCGCTCCAGACACTAGGCTCGCATCAACGTAAGGTAATCAGCCTTGACTCGACGGATGAGGAATCGCACGACGGCGCCAACTCTCCAGAAAACTCCCACACCGAATCAGAAGACGAGTCCGTCTCAACTTCCTCGCCGAAGCGCCCATCCCCAACAATCTCCGCTAAGATATCCCACCTCCTCCGCCTCCTCCAGGCCGAATCCGCCTCCCACAAATTCATCGTCTTCTCCCAATTCACCTCCATGCTCGACCTCATCGAGCCCTTCCTAGCCCGCGACTCCCTCCGCTTCACCCGCTACGACGGCAGCATGCGCAACGACCACCGCGAAGCCAGTCTCGAGCGCCTGCGCAACGACCCGAAAATCCGCATCCTCCTCTGCAGTCTTAAATGCGGCTCGCTGGGCCTGAACCTGACTGCCGCAAGTCGAGTCGTGATCCTTGAACCCTTCTGGAACCCGTTCGTGGAAGAGCAGGCGATTGATCGTGTGCACCGCTTGAACCAAACGAGGGACGTGGTGGTGTATAAGCTCACGGTGGCGGATACGGTGGAGGCGAGGATATTGGAATTGCAGGAGAAGAAGAGGGCGCTGGCGGAGGCGGCGATTGAGGGGAAGCAGGCGGCGGGGAAGTTGAGCATGAAGGATATCTTAAAGTTATTTAGGAGGGATGCGGAGCATGAGCATCCGGTTGAGGTGAGGAGAAAGGATAGGGGCTTGATGGATGCGGACTCTATGAGGATGATGGCCGGGGGGGCGGAGCAGTTGGCCGCGTCCAGGAGCACGAAGGGGGGGAAAAGGATTGTTTCTGCGAGGACAGATGATGAGATCTATGGGAGGCGCTGGTAAGATGTGATGAGGTCATGTCAGAACGATGCCTGGGATTGGATGTCGCTGGACCGTCTATACCAAGCCTAAGGTTTACTTATAGAGATCAATTCCTCAACCTTCATATGGGAGATCTAGAACGGCACTCCATTCATCACGTTTAATCGTCTGATTGCAGTGCAGTCGGAGCTCACGGCTTCTCGGAGTGGCTTCTGGTACAATACTCCCTGTTAGTCGGGCTTCTTTGCCCAAGGCGCCTTCGTCATCGGAGGTAGCATCGCGCCTTCCCTCTCTTGCGGCAAGGCTTCGTTGTCCTGTGTATTCGAATGTGCTCTGACTTGATCAAGTCTACCGTTTGAGCGAGTCCCTCTTGGTGGCACATGCCTAGGCATGGCCGAGCCAGCATCGCGCGTTGGACGTAGCTTCTGCGCCGATGAAGCGGTGGCAGTAGCCGAGGCGTCCGTTGCTGAAACACCCCATGGCGCCTTTGTTCCTGCTGATGAGTCGGGTGCTTTAGTAGCCCACGGTGCTGCCACGCCAGCTTGAGTAGGCGGTGGGGCCCGCATTGGAAATTGATTCGTAGCGGCCATATCCGTACTCGAAGGCTGACTGCTAGAATGAGCACTCACTGGCGGAGCGACAGCATTAGGATCACGTTCCCAGCTGAACAGGGAGCCGAAGCGGAAATGCTGCACCACTGGGAACTTGGACAGGACTTCGGCGTTGTACATCTTCAGCATGCCCTTGTTGATCTTCGCCCATCCCGCTCGCACGCCGGAGATGTCGTACAGCATTGGCGAATGCTCCCAGAACGGGCCTTTCTTGACATCGTAGATGAAGCCAACGGCGCCGAAATATAGATTCGTGGGTCGTTCTCGTTCAACGGCTGCAGCGTTTGAGACGTTGGCTGGATCTGGTGCGTTGGCTTGGGAGCCCTCTAGGGGTGTTGGATCGGTGTCTGATATGGCGGGACCGTATTGCGCGCTTCCGAAGATGTAGGGGAGGAAGGAGTGGTCGTCTAGACCCCATACTCCGTGAGAACCGGCTGGCTCGAGAGTGTACGTCTTAATGAGTCGGCGAATGAGTTGTAAATACGGCTCGATGATGCCAAGGACTATTTGTCTTTCCACCTCTCCAGGTCGGGATGCTGCGAATCCGCCAAGCTTCCATATGCAGCCTAAAAACGCAAGGAAGCCGAGTTCATGGCCTGTGCCATAGTCTAATCGCTGTGCACTGCCAAAGCTTCCAAGTAAGTAGCATGATAGCTCGCTGTGAGCCGTGGTTTCTGACACAGTCTTCACGGATAATCTTTCAAGGGGCAGATACTGGTCGAGTAACGCCGGTGTCCGGCCTTCGACAATGTCATACCACTTCCTGAACGAGACATTCCCAAAACGGCGAGGCCCAGGATCTGGAGGTGCTTCTTCAATATAACTTTCGATGTTACTGAGTAAGTCCCGTAATCGTAGTACAGTCTGAGAGAAAGAGGTGGCGTTTTGATTTAGGGATGACATATGAGGTGTCTTGTGATCTGTGTCGTCTGGAGAGAAATATGGAAACATGGAACGATTTAATTGCATCAGAAAAGTCATTATGTCTCCGTATGCTTGGGAGACGAGGAAATCAGAGACATCGTGACCTTCGTTGATAAGCTTAACTGGGACAACGAAGGTATGTGACTCCGAAGGGTCGATCAGCAATAGTCTTGGAGACAAAGCCATAGTAAGTCCAGCAGGAAAGTGGAAATTCAACGTGTACCAAGAGAAGCATCTGCTTTAGAGTGTACAGATGAACTTGGAATTGATGTTGATACTTGTCCACGTGATAGGCGGAATTATAGCCGTGCCTGCCCTATCGGCAGAACTTCGGTTATTCTTATGAACTGAAAACCAACCACCAGCCACCTCCGCACTCATCTCAATTTGAACCCCAGCAGAACCCCGGGACTCAACATCTTTGCACGCTGCACGCGACAAGTCGTTTGATTATGCTTGCAGGCTATGATGGAACACCAAGACTCGCCATCTAAAGCCGATAGCAGGAAGTGTGTTGGTGGTCCAAATCAGGCAGAAAGAATCGCTTACGCGTGATCACAACACAAGTCAAAGTGAGATCAATCGTGAGAGTCCTCTGTTCCCATTCACCTAGCATGACACTACAAAAGACCAAAGCTGAGACTCATATCAGGTCTAAAGAATTTGTGGATAATCGAGATCGGCGTTGTTGACATCGGGCTCAGAGACGTCCAGGATCCCAGGGCCAAACCCAGCATAACCCTATCATAGCTACAAGAGCGGTACTCACGAAGAAGAGAAAGTGAACTTAATTCGTACCGGGACACGCATGTGATGGTGATGGCGGACGTGGTAGAGAAACCAAACCTGATGATCGTCTGGAAGGAGGCTAATTGTTGGAAGCCCAGTATCTCTGCAGAAGATGTAGAGATTGCATCTATACTTAATGTTGCGGCGAAAGCAAATCTCAGACCACAAGCACAAAATCAGAACGTGTCTTCTGGCATGTCGAGACGTGGTCCGAGTTTGAGACAGCAACACATTGCCCAGGACCAACAAGGTTCCACTTCAAGGAAACGTGCTGCAGCTGAGCCTGCGATAACTGGGGAGAAAAGGGGTCGCGGACGACCTCGTAAGGAGCAACCTCCTGTAGATCAGAGTGACCTGGAGCACCATTCCGGAGCCCTCAAGATGCCGAGCACGCGCCTTGGACAGAAACAGGAGACCGCAATGACAAAGGCTGTCACAGAGGAGGAAGATTTCGAAGTCCCTGATGACGCCCCAGATCCGAACGCCAGGCCTACGAAGCCCCCACGAAAGCAACCACAACGTAATGTCGCAGCGGCTACATCAATGTCGAAGGCCGAGGCTGCGAAAGATGCAGCGGCCGAGCTTGATTCTAAGAGGAAGAAATTGAACAGTCAAGTAAAGCAACGAAAAGCTAATGCTATCGAGGAGCACGACAAGTCGCTAAAGTTGGCGGGAAAGACGGTCTCTAATGCAGTCGATGAGACTACTGTCCCAGAAGTCGACGCGCCAGCGGAAATACTAGAGTCGCAAGCACCCTCTGAGAAGACCTTGAGGAATCGTAAAACCGGTAAAGGTTTCGTGCCAAGGGATGACGAAGCGGTGGATAGCATTGAGAGACAGAAGTCGCAAGCAGCGGCTGACGATGACGATTCGAATGTTGATCTAGAGTATCAGCCTCCAGGAACTCTAGAGGAATCCAATCTACGAGCTAGGGACGGAGATGCCGATGACGGTGAAGACGGAGATGCCGACGCACCCGGAGACGGTGAAGAGCTACTCGGCAGACCGAGCAAGAAGCAGAAACGAAACCAAACTCATGCGACACAACGAACTACTAGGAGCCCAGATTTGAGCGAAAGTGACGCCATCAACCTGGAACTCTTCGGACGGTGGCGGGACTGGGAAATCGTCCTGGATGGCGCTAAATCAGTTGGCGTATCCAACCTAAAGGGCAAATCAGTGAAAGAGATCCCTAGGCTTGCAACGAACAGAATCAAAGGGCTTGTTGACACGATCAAGGACGCAACGAGTTTGTATAGACAACTGGATTCTCAAGTAGAGACAGGGATGAGCGATGACGATATCCAGAACACTGAAGAACGCTTGGCCAACACGAATCAAGAAATCTTCGAAGAGGTTGAAGTCCTTTCCGAGGAAGACGCGGGGAACGAGCAAAGCGAAGTGATCCAAGATATCTACGCCCATGCGATGCCAAACTTGATTTATTGGTTGAAGGCCGCCCTGAGTTGCCGAAGCGATCAATATAGCCAAGAGGAGGATGTTATAAGTCTGCAGGAGGTGATCCGACTACAGGACTTGATTCTAGACCTATGTCTGAAAGCGCGGCAATGGAAGGCTAAACCAGTTACGGATCGGCCAATCACGAACTCCACCGCCCAGAAGATAAATCCTTACTTGCGAGATATCAAAAGGGCTTTTCAGCAAGAGCTTGAGCGGAGGGAGCGAGCGGTACGACAGCAGTCGAATGATCACGCCCTCGCACGAAGCCACGCGCAACGTCGTGAGAGACTGGAGCGCCAGAAAATGCTCAATGGATTGAAGAAAGCGGAGCAGCGCAACAAAATCATATCAAATCTGAGGCAGAAACCGTCTCCATATCGGACTGGTTTCGTTCCTTCACAGCATTTTGCAGTCCCAGTCGTGCCAAGTTCCTCTTATTACCCACGTACTGCATCGATTCCCTCAAGTCAGTGGACCGAGGAGCAGGACAAGGAGCTCGTGTATCAGCTGATGCGCGCCAACACCAAGTATCTCCCGGGTATGGGCGTCCTCCTCAAGGCGAGGTGCTTAAGCTGACCTAATTCACAGCCCAGGAGCGATACCTAGCCATTCTCAATGCGCCTCTACTCCAAAACAAGCTTCCGGAGCATATACGAGAGCGAGCACTCTACCGCAAGGCGGACATGTTGCAGATTCTGGGACCGCAAGACTTCGTCCTAAGCATCGAATAGTCTACGTTCACCATGGCCTTTAACCCATTCAATGGTTCTGTCACCGTTTGGGGATTTTGCTTTTAGGTGGTATGAGCACGACTCCAGGTGCATACTCAAACATGCTCTGTGGGGTCAACGAACCAGGAGGCTTCTATTTCAAAACATACACGGGACCCGAAAAGGTTTCAATGACTTGTCACCTTGTCTTCTCACTACGTTGTGTGGCCCCCCGAAATGGGACTTCCCATAGCGTGGGCAGAGCACCAGCCATCATAGTTTGCCTGAATGTTTGGACGACGTCTATCTTCGGTACCTAGGGTTGTCACTTCTTCTGCGGCAATCTTCATGTCTTTTGTCTGAATTGCGCCACTCGGAACGAATGTTTGAGGTTCTTTCGCCTCGATTGTCCTACGCGATGGCGGATTTTTCTTTACTGGTACCATAGCTCAAGCGATGTTTCCCTTTTTCCACAGAAAGCAGCAGCAGCCGTGATGCGTTCCATGTGGCTTTTGAGTGTAGCAATACTGCAGCTCACTTAATTCTAATGATTCCTCAACTCCCGTCATTGTGGCTCAGCTCGCATGTTGTTCTTCATGCCATGGCATTGTCTAGGCACTCCGGAACGGACAGCCAGGTAAGATGTCAGCGAAGAGGTATGTACCGAAAGCTAGACTCTTCTAGATGACACTATTCCGTGTTCACGGTATTCCCTTATTCCAACCCATGAATCTTATGTGTTACCGAAGTCTATAGTGACACATGGCCTTGGTAGGTAGTGCTCTAGTGTTGGTGGCCATGGGGCGTGTGGAACGTGAACCTGTACGACTCTTTCCCACTGGGAACACATCATCACTGGCTGAGGAAGCTGGGAGTGAAGGTCTGTATCACAACTTGGTTCGTACATGCAGCTATGATAATTCATTCATGAGGCATCAAGATGATCAACATATCAAGACTCATTCACAACACCTGTATGACACTCCTACCTATTTAAGGTCTCCTCCTGCATGCAAACTTTTAATTTCTTTGTTGTCGTTGGAGTCATAAAAACTTCATTCGCGTATGAAGTTTCATGGTAGTGTCTGATAATGGTTGCAAATAATGTTGAGGAGCCCCACATGGGTGCTTCCCAAGACAAGCTTTCAGATTCCTCGGCGGCTTCATCTGATGCCAGCCACATTACTGAGCATTCTCCTTCTATAGTCGGGAAACTCGAGTATTTAAGGGGTGCTCCAGAGGTTCGTACCTTCCCTTCCTTCCATAAAATTAGTGGATCAGCCACACCCTTATATATACATGCCCACTGACTCATATACTATATAGCCATCTACAACCCCACTCATTGCAGACCGAAGTGCGGTAGAACAGCAGGAAAGCTTGCAGGCATGTGACTCTTCGTCTGCTGTAGCCTCGACGCCACGGGAGTCCGAGGAACTTCGAGAGGTATGTTCAGCATCTTATCAATGAAGGCTGGAGGTATCCAGTAGATATGTTGTCTAGATACATACTGACACGAGCTCTAGCTGCCCTCAGTATTACCCAACGAAGAATCACACGCTATTGAGCGTCCTTCGAGCCCGAAACCGGGAAAGAAGGGCACCAGCGGGTGGATTAAGTACACCGAGTGCCAGAAAGCCTTTATCCTGTGAGTAAATCTTGGAGCTTCTCTTCCCCTTTTTGAAGATACTCAGACTCTTGAAACATGTCTCAGCAGCGTCCCCTTTGAATGTTTGCTCCCTGGTTGGTCCAGCGACGTTAAGGAGGAATGCTGACTCTGGAACTTACTCAGACACCATGGCCGCGATTGCTCGTGGGACGATGTCGCTACCAAATTCGAGGCTCAATTTGGAACAGACCGACCGGTTGACAGGGTGAGACTGGTGCATCTCCGTCGATATTTGGTGAAGACAGAGCAAGAGCAGACTCTACTCAACGATGCAACGACCTATGACTGGTACAGTGCCGTGCCAGCAAAGATCAATGCAGAGGTTGAGGAGCAGATCAGGCATCTCACAGACTGTAATGAAGAGCAGCAAGCATTCCTTGTGTACCATGCTATCAAAGGAGTCACCTACCTCCGTATAGTCGAAGCGTTCAATCAACAATTCGGGACGGCCGTTACCTTCGATGTTCTCGATGGTTTACTGTTGGAATCGCGCCGCAAAGGGAACGAGCCCGATTTACTGGTCGCTGCCGCGCACTACGACTGGTATAAGAAGTACCTGCCAAAGCGCGCGCCGCCAGGAGAGAAGGCTTCAGGTCCATTATGGATTGGAAAGGAGATCGAGTCACCAGATCCTGGTCTCCAACCAGAACGTTCGATTTCCCATGAGCCCAAATCTAAGGCCAAAGCGGTGACAAAGATGAGGCAAGCATTCTCTCACGAACAATTAAGCTATCTAGCATGGATGAGCCGACGTATTCGGTACAACCAACCTCTCGCCGAGGGTTTCAGGTCCAGATTTGGAGATTTCCCTGACGAGTGGAAGGTCTCCCAGCAGATAACGCGCCTTAGAAGAGATCCTGATTGGGTTGACATACTTCTTGACGGAGTGGAGTCATATGCGTGGTACCAACCTGACTTCAAGTCACACGAGGTTGGTTATGGTGGACAGGAACTCTTGAGGGTACGAGCAGAGGCGAGGCGAAGATTGAAGAGAGGAGTCAAGCGATTGTATGTCTTGAGCTTCGACATAATTTTCAAGATGGTGACTGACTAATCTCTACATAGTGCTCCTCCAGCTGATGGATCTCCGATTGCTACGCAATCTCAAGCACCATCGAGCTCGCCCAGTAGCCTCAGTCCTGCTAACCCACCGATCAAAGGAGAAGACACAGACCGCGACGGTGTTTCGCCGCTGCGTAATTTCGGATCATTGCCGACGAGCGCTACACTAGGTTTCTCCGGGCCCTCGCCAGAGGCTTTGCCAAATATCCTCAATCCAGAGGATTCGCGTCCCAAGACAGCAGACACGAATGCTGATGACTCACCAGAACTGCTATTTGCGAGGCCGGTAGCGGCTTGTACCACTCGAAATGTAAATCGGGTTAAGCCAGCGATCACTAGACCTACTTGTGGGAACGAGGGCCTCCGACGAACTGAATCACTGCAGCATGGAATGGTGGTGGGCCGAAAGGGAAAACCCATCAGTGCGCCCAGATCAAGATTCGAAGCCTCAAAGAGTAGCACCTACATATCTGGCGTTCGTAGAGCAGCCATACCTTCGACAAGGGCGATCACCCAGCCAGCTCCTGCAAATGGTCCGAAACCTGCTACGACCGACACTGCTCCGCCAGGGATGCCTGATGATTTTGTCGAAGTGGGCTTCGAACCTATTGCGTATGAGGACAGAGTCTTGCATACCCAACAGCTTCAGGGAGACAATATTAACCGTACTGAAGACACTCTGCAATATCCAACGCAGAGTGCATTTGAATTGGGATACCGCGAGCCCGGACCCCCAGCTGCCCAATCCTCTGGTAACAAATTTGGGCAGAGCCGAATGACATCTGCTCCGTCACATGGTTCGAACGAAGATCTAGGCGATGGCACAAGTCAGTACCATGGTTCATACTACTATCCGATGGCCTTGCCTCCGTCGCATCAGACCCCACAGCATCATTCTCCTGGCGGCTATCAGTCGATCTCTCCACCTACGAGCTCATCTACTCAATACTTCGATCCACGCATTCATGGCTCGGCCTCAAGTCTGCACATGGTATCTATTGGTCACGCTATCGAAACGAACCGACAGACTACGACCTATTCTACCCCCCACGTTCAACGACGGCCATCCCAGTACGGTCATTCAACATTCGTCTCCCCGTACGAACATATGATTTCCGCTGCTCCTCACGTGACCACCTCATACGCCTTCCCACATAGTCAGCAGAATGCCTATCCAAGTCCCCACTCTCAGCAACGGGACGCAGGCTATGAGAGTAGACCCGGACAAGCACAAGCACGAGCACAACAAGAATATCGATCTACGCAGTATCACCAGGTCGGCCCTCAGCATGATGACCCTACCCAATACCACCACCAGTCACGGCCCAAGCACCCTCTGCAGTACGGGCATCCGTCAAGCCACGTACACGGCTACATGGAGCCGCAGCACCAGCTAGCCGTACACCAGCCTAGACGCCATAGCCCGCATGGACTGTCTCAGCACGATCTCTCACAGTTCCAGCCTTCAAGCGTTGTGCAGCAGCGGCGAACGCTTGCCCAAGGGGGCTTTGACAACCCAGTGCGGCGGCAGCGAATGCCTCGCGATGCCGTTGACTTGGGAAGTGTCAGTCAAGGCAGCCAGAGAAGCGCGAGCCCGGACAAGGCGGAGAGGAATAGGCATCGGGACTTCTGGTAGGCCTTAAGGGGGGGCGCTTGAAGAGGGACAAGGTATCGAAAGGGGCGTTCAGGTATCGGTATAGGAGACAATAGGGATCGGTTCTTTGTTACTTGGCCTCCCTATGGCTACTGTTCCGGTGAAGCAGAGGGTCTTGACTCTCGTGATGACTGTTTGACGGTTTGACGGTTTGACGGTTTGACGGTCGGGATATGATAGATCTGGGATTTGGTGAATGAACGGAGGGTCAGAGCAGGACGGATTTGCTACTTGACTTGATTGCTACAGCTCATGAGAAGTAAGCATGCATCACAGACTGGAATCATAGGAAGAGTTGCTATTCTTACTTTCAAACTTATCCGACGCGCGTGCGTCACATTTAACCCTGCGTGTACTATCTGCCCTCTTCTCAACATCGTATCCAGCACACCACATGTGCATTATCGTACTTCGAGGCGATGCATCTCGAGACATGTGCTATCGTGTGATCCAGCGTCTCTCTCACTGGTCGGCGTCTAGCATTGCGATCTGCAAGCGCCCAGCACTGCCCCAAAAGCTACGGCAGACCATCAAGGCTCGGCCAATCTTGCCAGTAATGACCAACCACACCTTCGACGATCTGAGCCCCCTATCTGAACATCTGCAGGCAAACGTGAAACACCTTGGAATAGTTGAACATGCCTAGCGGCGCGGAAGCAGTGAAGCTTGTGCATCATTCACTCTATCTACACCGCTTGGCTGCCGAGTGTGAAAAGGTGCTTGTGACCCCGTCAGCTTCCGCTTCAGCTTGAGCTTCCCTTCTGTCTCCAAGTGCTCGCCGACCCTCGTCAACATGCCAGGAGTCCGTAAGTCATATCTACCATACCTATGGCTTCCCCCCTTACAGATCCCTCTTGAGCTTTGACCAGCGTCTTATGACCCCAGACGACGAGAGAAGACAATGTTTCGCAAAGCTGACATCTCCCCCCCGCAGCCCCCGACGCCGTAGCCCAAGTCAAGCGCGGCCTCCGCGGCCTCTTCTCACGCAAGAAGCGCTCCCAAGCCGACTCTCAGTCCACCTCCACAGAACCTCCACAGCAGCAGCAGCAATCCCCTACCGAAACGCAGAACCCCTCCCAAAACCCCACAATCACGACCACAGCGCCCTCTCCCTCGCCAGGGCCGACAGCCGAGGAAGAAAATGCGGGGAGCAAGAAGACAACTGGTATGCCGCTCCTTCCCCGACCCTCAAACATCTGCCTCGAAGTGGTGCAAAGGCTCACTCGAATGATGCGACGCAGAGGATGGTTTCCCACCGCCACCCCCCGGTCCCCCACCCGGCAACAACGGCATAGCCCCCCCTCCTCCCCAACCAGGCACACCGATTCCCCCTCCCACCGGCATCGAAGAAGCCAAAGATATCGATCTCGACCCTTCCTCCTCTGTCCCTCCTAACCCCACCTCCACCACCACAGCCCCCGCAACCACATCCTCCCCGCCGCGCCCCACCAACATTAAATCCCCCACCGCACCCTCCTCACCACCGGACACAGCGCCCAACCACCACGGCATGAGCGCCACAAGCGGCCCGCTCGACGATTCCGCCATGATATTCGGCGAGGGAAGGGGCGGTGCGGATGTCGATGGGAAGGACTTCTTGGCGCGGGAGCGGGGGTTGGAGGATGATTTGCCGAGGGGGGAGGGGGTGGGGGAGAAGGCTGGGGGTCAAGAGGCCACGCTGGCGAAGTGATGGAGGGGTGGAGGAGGAGGTATGGTATGGCTGGGTTCCTTAGGAATGCGATGATGGGTGCTGGAAGGTGGGAGGTCCGCTTGGGCTGAGGGGTTCGCCTAAATACCCCCCGTGATTGTGAGAGTGTATGATAAGGAAGCGATGGTTTTGATCCAGCGTGGATTTTGACTGGGACTGCTATATTTGATAGGGCCCTTTTCAAGGATGCAGTTGATCCAAGGCCGGAGATGCTGAGGGCTTTCAAGGCTTGGGCAGAGATACTGGTGATGATATCGACGAGATTGGTTTCTTCGTTGCTCTTTTCGGATTTGATTATTGTTGATGGGTTGCCTCTCCTTCCTGCTAGCCAGGGTTTGATCATTCGAGCTGGAAAGCAACATTCTCTTCCTTCCCGAGTGACCGGCCCCGCCCGAGTCGGGGATCCCTAGATGTCTACGAAGGGGGCCAAGGCATGCACACCTCCCCCAGCGCCATTAATCCTCTTCCCAGCCATTATGCCTCAATACCTCCCTCCTCAACCCCCCCCCTGCACATCTCCAATCCCACACGACCAAATACCATTAACATGCTCCCCACGACCCAATCTCATGATATCCCTAAAAACGTAAGTTACCAAAACGTATTGCACCTTCCTCCCCCCCCCCCAACTACCACTTCTCCGTGACCCACACCGTCCCTACCCCAATTTTGTTCAGAGAAGAAGTGCCAAACCCCAGAATCGAAAACCCAAAGCTTAACCCTCATCCTCCTCCATCCCTCTCACAGTAAGCAAGGAATCTCCGTCTTCACCATTCGTTTGTGCTTCATCATCATTCGGTTCATTTGCGAACCCACAGAACTCGCAAGGGAGATGCCCGTCGTTGGGGCAGATGGCTTGGGAGGCGGAGTGGTGCGAGAGGCAGATGCAGCAGAGCCAGGAGGCGTAGAGGTGGGTTGTTGGCATGGTGGTGGGGTTGAGGATTATGTGGTGATGGTGGGGAAGAGGATTGTCGGTAGTTAGGAGAGTAGAAGATCAAGGAAGAAGAGGTAAGGAACAAGAGGGAGTGGGTGGAGATATTTGGGGGCATGATGCGGAAAGGTGTGGATGAAGGACGCTGAGCATTGAGGTGGACTAGTGTGACTCATTGACGAGTCTGTGGTAGGAGGTGAATTGGAATTCTTGTATGGATTCTCATGCGGTGCGGTTCACCAGCTACCTTATGTGTAGAATTTATGGCATTGGCCAGGTCGTTGTGGTATCCCATGCACTGTGTATCGATGGGTGCTAAGGATGGATTGGAGACTCTTGGATTTTGTGCATTCGTTGTGAGTGTAGATTGAAGAGGGCAGACACTGATGCCATAGAGCTGATTACATGACGGAGATGGCATTTCAGATACAGATCACTCCAGGAGTTCCCTGTCACGATATGAATCTGAGCACTGATGGCAAGATCGGATGTTGTGACGCTGGTCGAAGCAACTGTTGACGATCGCCCTCGAATCGTCTGTGAAAGACATGATTCACCTTCTCTCAAAAAGATATCAGGCAATCGATGATGGCGGTGAGGCGGGTTGAGAGCAGTGGACAATCCTGAATTTTAGCTTTGGGAAACCGTCGCATATATACCTGTTAGCCACAGGGCGCACCGTTCCTAGTCGATTTATTTTTCGCCTATTTTGTGCAGGTCGCTGGTTCCATAGGAAATCATCAACATCTTTTCCCTTTTCCCTTTTCCCTTTTCGTGCCTTCTGAATACCTCGCATAGACTACCACAGTGGTGGAACTCTTTGAGTCCCCCGTTGAGTCATGATTCCGTGAATTCTCTTCGTCAGTCAGCTTCCCCTTCACCTTTGAAATACTTCCTTCTTTCTGTGCATTTCAATGAATGCATGAATACTCTTACACGGTTCAACGGTTTGGTTTTAGCGACGTCCTTTGACTATTAATCAACTTATCACATCGTCGAGCGAGTGCCACTAAAATGCAGCCGCCTGAAAAGGTGATCTGGCAGCCTCTGGGGTACTGAAAGGCAGTAATAGGCGGTACTGTGGACAGTGAGTATCAGCTCATGGAAATGTCCCATTTTACATCCTCGAAGCCTTTCCTCCTCGTAATCCTGACCTGGGTATCTGCTGCGGGTGGGAACACATTTGTTGCCAAGCTGATTTGCTTCTGCGCTGGGACAGTCCAATCGCCGGCCACTGGAGCCATATCAAATCTTAAGACCATACACGCGGCCAATGCCATTATCTCCAGGGCCACAAAATGCCGTCCTGGACATAGCGATGCTCCACCTCCAAAGGGTCGATAGGCGCTTACGTTAGGTTTCGCACCTCCCTGCTTGAGGAATCGTCTCGGTTTGAAGTCTTTAGCGTCGGTTCCCCAAACGGAAGGATCTCCATGCATGACCGCCATCGGCATCTGAACAATCATGCCTTTTTTCAGTAGATACTGGTCGTTGAGCAAGACATCATCCCTGACGTAGCGAGAACCCGTCCCTAAGGCGTGCATGCGAAGGAGCTCCTGGAATACCGAGTAGATTAGGGAGCACTGCTCGCGCATGGTCATTATGTTGATGGTTCGAGCTTTATCTCCAGGGTGGCCGGAGATGCAGTTAGCCTCCAACTCGTTACGGACATCTCTGAGCAGGTCCGCATCCGAGAATAAGTGTACTAACATATAGAATGTTGTAGGTATGGTGTTTGCTAAGATACCTAGCAAGGCTCCAACCTCAAGGCGCCCTTTATTCTCATTGTTGATACCACGTTCTGTGGCCGTGGAGTCTCGAACATTGGCCATCGCGGAACCTTTGTCCGGTCCGGTGGTCTTGTGGTCGAAATAGCGTTGAAATGCTCTACCTAGCTTTGCTCGAGCTCGATAACCTTTGGGGGCGAGCAGGCTGGGAGCTACATCGGCGATGAGGACGTTCAGATCACGATCGAATTGCCTAATCCCACTGATGAGCAAGCGCCGTCTCTTCGTAGGACAATCACGTACCAAAAATCATCCACGAGGCTTGCGTCTTTGCTGAAAGGGTTCTCGGGCCCATATATCGCTCTTGTGCTGCATATCGTCATCAATGACTTTGTCCATGCATAAAGATCAATAATTGGGTCGACCTCCAATCCTTGTAGATATACTAGAGCCTCTCGAAGCATGACTCCTGTCATTTGTTCAAGATCTGTGCCCGGTGCGAGCGAGGCGACGGTCTTATCGTGCAACTCTATAACATAGCCAGACCCATGCTCACCATTGAGATTATGATTCACGACATGGCCAGTGGCTTCATCATGCCCGGTGATCCTCTTGCCTAGCTGAGCGATGAAGGGGTTGAAAGCCAGGGCTTTCGAATTGCGGTTGACAGCATTGATCAGTTCTGGGCCTGCAACGACATAGACTTTGCTATGCATCATGTTCAGGGTGTATATAGGTAGCTTGCATTGGGAGCTTGCCATAACAGTCAGTATGTTATACAGAATGCTGGTACTAGACCCATACCTCAAATTTTGGTAGTAACGTGTGCCATGTCGTATCAATCCAACGATATGCCCAACATACGGGATGAGCGATTTCACGACTGGCGGCTCGTTCGAAGCTTGCTTTGGCACATAACGACGATCAAGAACAAACAGAAATACAACAACTGCGAGGGCCAGACATATGGCATTGAAGAATAATACCATGTTCGTCTCTATGTCTAAATCGAAAAAGATAATTCTACCTTTGACGATCTATGAGATAATTTGGTGCCGATTGTTCAGGTATAAAGTCTGATAGACGGAACATTTGAACGGGTAGTGTGTTCCTGTTTGAGATAGCATGGGTAGGAAATGATTCAATGGTCGTATTTCAGAACGCATCGACGAAAGCCAAGTTGTTGAACTCGTGTAGACTTCAGACGAAAGTCTCCCAGTCTGACCGCTTCCACCATTCGATCTCAGAAAGAGTATGGTAAGATACGAGGTTTGGCTGTTTCATTGCAATGAGCCTGGAATGTCGGAAGCAGCGAGTATCTTGAACTACAACAAAACTTAAGGCAATTGATCTTCCTCGGACTTCCAAGCCTTTCGAATAGCGAGTGACGGTAAGAAAGGGTTGCAGCTAGCCAAAACCGATACGGTATCGTTGTACTTGGGAGAAGCATCATCAAGCAGAGTCGTGGAGTCGTCGAGAAGGTAAAGCTAGAATTAGCGTTGTCAGAACGCTTACGAGGGCTTGGCAAGTTGTTACAGGCCTTTTCCGAATTAGGCAGCTTGTGCCGGAATCTCAACCTCATCCACTGCCTTGACCACCTCATCATAGGCTATCCCAAGATTGACCTCTAGCATGGTAGTCCTGTTCTCTGACGCAGAAACAGATGGCGTCGAGTGCGGCATGGGCAGACACTATTTCCAAGTCACGGAGCTCGGATCCCGTGGCTGTGTGTCCCCAGCTGAAACGCAGAAGGACCAATCGTCGATTGTGCGAGAGACAGGCTATCCAGCGATCCTCTGAAATATTCATGGCAGTTGCAAGTGCTGACTCCGTGAATAGCAGGGCACACGCGACATCTAGCGTCTTATCATTCAGCCTTGATCCTTTGCATTTTAAGAACGAGCTGCTACCAATGGCTTTCTGTTCTTTCCCAGCATCTCCCTTTCTCCTCTCCACGGAGTATCCCAGAAGCTTATCATTTCATTAGATTTACAATCACTCGATGGGGAAACAAAGACTTCCTGCTAATATTTCCCCTGCTTATGTCGAACATCCCACAATGTCCGACTATCCAGCCGACAAGCAACATCTGCAGACCGACTCCACCGCTCCACCACCGTACAACAGCAGGCCCAACTCCCTCGGCCACTCCCCCAGCCCTCAAGCCCCACAAAACCTCAAACACGACCCCAACCCAAACGTCTTCCTCCCCCCCGAACAGCGCGCCTCTTCCTCCCCAACCGCCAACCACCAAAACATTCCAACAGCACCCCCAACCCCGCGCCTCCTCCACATATACGTCGACGGCTTCACCCACCGCCACCTCGCCGTCTGCGACTCCGACAAGACCACCCGCCTCTACACCATCCACAACCACTTCTACTCCGCCTTCACCTCCAACCCCTCCATGGAGATCTCCTGCGGCCAAACGCAGCAACCCGTCGGCACCGCCGACTTCGGTGCCTTCACCCGCCGCATCTCTCTCACCATCCACGGCCGCCCACTAGAAATGTCGTCTGCAGGGTTCTTCTCACGGTCGTACACATTCCCGAGTAGCATCGGCGTGTTGAGGTGGGAGCATGAGGGCGCGTTCACGACGAACCTGTGCTGTGTGACGGAGAAGGGCGAGTGGGTCGCGAAATTCGACAATGCGAATTGGAGTATGACCAAGGAGGGGAAGCTGGAGATTGTGGATCGGGGCATGCCGAAGGAGGTGCTAGATGAGGTGGTGGTCAGTGGGTTGGCGATGATTGAGCATGAGAGGCGGGGGAGGAGTAATGAGTAATGCGGCGGCTGGTGGTGGGGGGGCGTGAGGGGCTGGGAGAGTGGCGTGCGAGTATATGGGCTTTGGAGAGTGCATGCGAGGGTGGAGGCGCCTCGGCGTTGATGGCGTTGATGGCTTTGGGGAAGCGACGATACCGTGGGCGTTATGGCCTAAGATAGGATTCTCATCAGTCACTTTGCTGTGCAGCCATCTGGTCTTTTGCAGTGATGAAGATTAAACCTTCCTGGAGTCACTCGGTCAGTGCAGCAAAATCCTGCGTCGCTGGTTCATTCGTGAATGCGTGAAAGCGTTGGAGTTGTGAGTGTACGGCTTCCAGATTACGGAATGTGATATCCATTGACGTGAGGATCCACCTGTTTTTAAAGATCTTATGCTGAATGGATGATGGGTAAATCCGCATAAGCTCTCGCTGTATCAGCAACAAGCAACAGCAACAGGGTATTCTAGTATTACAAAGAGGGGATCGGAACCCACAGTCGAGAGTCAAAGCAACAAAGCGCTCATCACTCATAGAATCGCACAGCTAGCAAACGAGAGCCTTTAATGTACCATTCCCAAATCCTTCATCGGCCTCACGCATATTTTGCCAGCATTGTCAGATACCCCTTCGGCGCCACGGTGCTGTACTCATTCTCTCCTCTTCCACCGCTTTCGCCCTCCATCTCGGCCTCCGTCTCCCCTACCGCTGCGTCGGCCAGATGCTGCAGCCCTGCTCTGTCGGGGCCAGAAGGCGCACCGTTAGTTCCTAGGCCGATGCTGCCGAGATGTTGCTGAATATTGGCGGCCATGTAGTTCTTCAACGGGGTTGTCCATCGATCGTCTGCTGTGATGAAGCCGTCTACAAGCGCTTGATGCAATTCTTGTAGCTTTATGAGCACGTCACCTTTGCGGAGGGAACTCTTCAGGGCTTCGACGAGGGTCATGGCGGCCAGGGCGGCGTAGTGATGGAGCATGTTGGACACTGGTGTGGTTGCGCCGGCCGAGAGCATGCTTGTCAGGTCGATGGCGTAGTCGATGGCTTTGTTGGCCGAGAAGAGATGAGGCGGATTGGAGGCGCCATGCGTGTTGATGAAGAGGTCGAGGATGACGCCAAGGCAGTCGTAGGGGTGGCCGAGTTCAGCAACCTCAATGGACTCACGCACGCGCTCTTTCTCGGCGTTGAGGCTGCGCCATTGCATGAAGTTGGTGGTTGACTTCGCGGTGTCCCATAGCTTGGCATCCATGATGTGAGCGAGCACGAAGGATGAACCTGATTCCTGTTAACCTTGTTTGGGGGACCGTAAATGTGTAACGAAGAAGACCTACGGAGCAGGAAGTACCCCAGTTCCCCCAACAACACGCGGTCGTCTGCGACCAGCTCTGTAAGCTCATCAGGACACAGGCTCGGAGAGGCGGTTCCTGCTGCGTGCCAGTGCTCCAGGGTCACAAAGGTGAGCCAGGCGCGTCGTGCTACGGGATGGTGCTCGTCGTTGTCCCGATTGAGTAGTTTGCCGGTGTCGCGAACGCCGCGTAGATGACCAAAAAGAAACGCAGCGGCACCATAGGCCTGGGTGTACCAACCGCGGTAACAGCTCACGGTAGGTCCACTCATGTCGGTGGCAAGGATCATCAGTAGAATGGTCTGTAGAACAACCAGCTTTTCGGCAGCCGCTTGAGGAGCGCCGTATTCATACTGAAGATCCGCGACAAGGTTTGCAGGCTCTCTGTGGGGCTTGTCATTGCGCTTGCTAGGTACTGGGTTGAATCTGCCAGGGTTCGAGACTTGATTAAGGGCTGCAAAGAAGGCGACTCGTGTAATGGTGGAGACACTTGTAAGGTTCGAATGCAGACGAGATCGGTCATGAGGGAGGAAGGGGAATACTGGATGGATGAAGTGGTAGTAGCTGTACGTCGATTGTAAATATCACCATATTCCAAGGGGACTGAGGTACCTACAATGTAACTGAGTCTTCGCTTGTATCATCTCCGGGGTGCATTAGAGGTTCGCTAGTGCGGCGGTCCTCCAATGCGGCTGCTGTTCGGTCGAACCCTTGTTGCATTGAATAAGGCTGATTATATGGGCGCATAGCTGGCGTGTTTCTCGAATATTCTGTATTCAAGCCTGCACTTGAGCCTTTGTCAACTGGCCCGCGAATTTGATCTTGGAGAAAAGGCGATGTTTGTAAGCCTTCGGCACTGGAATGAGTTCTCTTTCGCGAACCATATGCTGCTTCAACAGGAGTCCCCATGTAGCTAGAAGGAAGTTCATGATGGTGCTGGTGAGAAAGAGGCGTCATGTTCGCATATGGGATCTCTGGACTCTGCTGAGATCTCTCACTTTCTAAAGCTCCGACACGTTCGGCAAGCTCCTTGATGTAACTGCACGCCCTGGTTTAGTAGTCTAGCATGGAAGCAGCGATTTCTGCAACTTACCCTTTGCTGGGTCCTCTCTTTTGCGGCTCCCTGCTGAACTCGCATCTCTGGTTGTTGCGTCTACATCCTACGCATTGTACACCTTCAGCGCCGGGTATCTCATCGCAACGAGTCTGCAGAAGTTAGCAGCTATATCAATCTCAAGCTAAGCGAGAGACTTTCAGGCTACCAAATCAACTGAGAAGAGCACGGACATCGATCAGTATTGCACCATGAAGAGCGTCTGGAGACGGAACATGACAGCTGATGAAAGTCCCAAGTCTAAGAATCTAGCCATAGAGTGGGGAACAAGAGAATGAGACGCATAGGATCAACAAATATGAGATACCAACCTTCTTTGATCTGCACTGATCACAAGCGCGAGATGTTTTGGTTCGCTTACCCCCAGGTGTGGCGAGGTCCTGCGCTGCGGGCAATTGATTCGCCGCCTGCGTAAGTTGATCCGCAGACGAGTTCTGCACATCGTGAAATCGGTTTGATGCCTGAGCGTCTCTCGATCCGAAAATTTCAGGCTCTTGAGCTTGGCTTCCAGATGCTATCGGGCCGTGGCGTTGAGGAGCGGAGTTGAGATCTATGTTGTCAGGGGGTGGTGCTGGATGCTGCGTAGAATAGAACGGATGCGACCCTTCAACCATTTGACTCTGCGTCGGAGAGGGATATGAATTTGGATGTGCCATTACTGAAGATAGGATCGCGATGTGATTGCCCAGTCCGTATCAGAGATGGACAAGAGTGTCGCATCTCATCGCCCTTCTGGGCGCTAACGATTTCCGGCATAGCGGGATCTGGTGAATGAATGAATAACATCACCTTCCGAAATGCACTGTAGCGGGCCTCGAGAAAGGTGCATTTGAGTAGAAGAGATTTACAGAGTGAGTCCAGCGATACTCGGGCGCTATTGATCTTGAAATTATATAAGTCACGGAGGAAACAGTCGGTCCGGCCTGCCCCCATTCATAAAGTATGTAGTCGCTCCCTGCTCTCTAGGAAAGGACTTCGTGCTCAAGTCGCTACTGCCTTTCTAGACTCAGTTATATTCAGAGTCTGATATTAGGCAGCTTTCGCAACCTCCGATTCCCGTGGGTTAGATTCCCAAAGAGGTACTTTAAGGGCGCCTGGGGGGTTTTTGTAATCATCCTAGTAGTGTATTAGGAGTCATTGCATAAACAAATGTTAGCAATAAATAAGGCTCTCGACACGAACCTCTGATCACTTCGAAATAACCATAATGTTTCACCAAGATCTAGTTAGAGGATTTTCATTCTTTAAAATATCGTTGAACACGCGATATTTTGAAGTCAAGAGGCTGAGTCAACTGTATTATACAATACCAGGGGTTGCAATAAGTAAGGTAAGATAGGAAGCGACGACTACACCATCACGATTACCACGATCACAACGCACATGTGTCGTGCGATTATACGTTACCTAAAGTAAACTTTGCGTAAAACGTCCATATCTGCAATCACAATTAACAAAGCGTTGATGTGTATACAATGGTGCAACTATCGAGTCGACTATTGCGGGGTACTATTTATTTTTAGAAGCGAAAGCCTTTCTTGTTTACGATATCGTCAAATTTCAAAATATTTCTGTTACAATATACTGTTCCTAGGCTTTGAAAACAAGTAGATCTCTTTATAACAAGATATATACGTAGATTTATAAAGCATTGATATGTCTACCAGGTGTGTCTCTATCAATAAGAGGCTCTCCATACTAATTGGCGACAAAAGATAATACGAAAAGCGTTTGTAAAAACCCTCAGGCGCCCTTAAAGTATGCAAACACCTTCCATTCTTGCGGCTAGACTTCGGAGTTTTGACGGAGCTCGACGCTAGAAGCTCGACAAGAATTAAGTGACCAATAGTGTTTGTAACAAGTTAGCCTACCTTCCGCTTTCGATCAATTTCGAATAACCCAGGCTTGAGTTAAATAACTCACGCGTGGGTTATCTGGTTTTCGTTCTTGAACATACTAACCGAAAAGAATAGTCTAACCCACGGGAATCGGAGGTTGCGAAAGCTGCCTATTCTCGAGCTGGGAGTCTGAGAGCGGTATGCAGAATTTCCTTTTGCGGACTGGTTCCGGGGTCATAAAGGCTTGGCGAACATGGGGCATTGTAGGCTTGGATCGCATCTCCAAGTCCTGCAATCCTTCCTTTGATGCAATCTTCATTCAAAGTGCTGAACTCATCGGCTCGAAGACTACAGTTTGCCGGGTTCTAAAGAGGCTGATCTGCTGATCTTGATCATATCGTGGCTAAATTCTGGCTTTCGGAAGGCTCCCAGTAGGGCCCGGTGACCCTTCTCATTGACCCTCGACGATTGAGTCATCCTACAATCTCCAATAGCTCGATAAGCGGCGAATGAGACTCGACACTCGCCTTGATTCTGCCATTCGTTCTCATCAGCCTGCTGCTTAGGTTTGAAGCCACTTGCATTTCGTGGTTGCCTTCTTCACCGACCAACAGCCTTGTCAAAGGCGGTCTCAGGCACCGATGCCGTAGCCTACTTAACTCTATTCTAGCCGACACTCGTTGTACAGCATGACTTTAATGGGGGAACGAGCTTCAAAATGCGAGTGTACATCATAACGCAGCCTCAATGTACTTAGATCCACCATCATCACCCCCTAGAGATGGCAAGAATAAGACTTTGCGGTTCGTGATCTATGGAATGGCAGCCGACATCAGGATCTCCCCATAATTCACCACCAGCCTGTCTCCGAGCGACCTTCTCCGGCATCCTTGACGTCCAAGTATAAACCTGGATCAGTCCGTCATCGGGTCTTCCCTCGGAAGCCCTGCCATGCATCAGCACCCACGACCTGCGCCGGTCACGGCATCTCCTGCGAGCTCTCCACGCACAAATCCTACAAGAACGAACAATCCTCGAGAAGAGGACAGGGCCGGCTCAGGGACATCGAGTGAAAGGGGCTCAATTACCCCAGACAGTCTGAATTTGGGGACGAGGGCTCCCGATGCGTCTATCCGCGACAGAGATTCCCTGACCAGATTGGATCAAGTTATTCAGGTAACCTATTATAAACCCAAAATGTGTGCTTGAGACCGTTCATCGCTGATTCTTGCGTCTTCCATCAGAACTACTTCACTAAAGCCGCCCTCATTATACTCCATGCACGAATAACGCTGCCACCAGCATACGCGAGGGGCTCTAGCACTAGGAGAGTGAACAAATGGGTTAGTGCACACACTTTGCCACGAACGGACGTTTTTATTCTTTGGCGTGACAATGTTGATACCTGAGAATAGTTCAACATCGAGCTGGACGAAACGGATGCCCTTCGAGAAGATCTCCATTTATGGAAGAATTGCGAAGCAGTAGGGAGCAGGCCGCCGGCTATGGTCCTTGAGACCTATCTCGACGCCGACGACCTAACGAACAACCAGAGCCTCGTGGTTGTCGATGAGCTTGGCAGACGTTGGGATGTGGAGGAAGCGTTCAACGTATCGTCCGTGTCTTCTGGGAATCATGCTGCCAAAAGGAGATCAGAAGTCATACTCGAGCGATGGCACGTGAAGCTTGACGAGCCACTTGAAGCGATACCACAAAATCTAAGCACGATCCTTCCACGCGTCTACAGAAACAGCATCGTGTTGTACCGATCTCTGTACACCTATGCTAAGCTTTTGCCTGCGTGGCAGTTCTGCAAACGAGCTTCCAAGGGCAGAAGTCCGCAAGGATTTCCCAGACTCAAGTATCGAATACTGGCTCGGTCGCCCCATATCGAGCCGCCAAAAAGGCACGATCTGCTGTCAATGCCGTTATTCGACCATCATGGCGATGCTGTAGAGCACTTCTCTTTCGACCCTATCGATTCGCCTGCTGGACTTCTCTCCATCAATGTAACGTATCGTTGCCACTGCGATTTTCGTATCGTGGACTCGGAGGCGTTACTGAGCTCCCATTTCATGGGCATGGACGATCAGTTCTTTGAACCTTCATTAGGCGCGAAACCTGTTGTAGCAAAAGCGGAGACCAGCGCTGTTAGGAACGTCGAGTTAGGTTCTCTCCCAGCACACCGCGGGGAACAGAGACCACGACCAGACCACAGCCAGGCTTACGGGAGTATGTCAACATTCCATCAAGTCGGACCACCTGCTGGCTCCAGCCCATTATCAACCCTCCGTGCCGCAGGAGACATGGGCCGACAATCTCCTGTCACGACTTCTTCGAACAGGCCGCCGAGCAATAGTTCACTACAGGGATCAAAGTCCTCACTAAGATCTACCGATGGAGCACCGAAAGTCGGCAGGAGGCCGTCAGTGTCATTCATGCCATTCAAGACCCCATCACTCTCTGCTTCGCCATCACATACAGACCAGCCCATTACCGCTAACCGACCCGCTTCTATTGGCAGAGCCTCAGCTCTGAGTTCATTAGCTGAGGCGAGGGCACCTGCTGCATTGAGCCCGCAAGGTTCGCTACCATCCAGGAGCTCGCCTAACGTACCAGCTGTCTCAGAACCAGGTTCCACCTCGCCTCGACCGGCCCACGGTCCTAGGTACACTAGCAGCTTTGGGCACCGGAAGGCTAAGCTCTCGACGGGCGGGAGTAAGACAGAAGACGACAACAGTAGTGGGAAGACAAGCCTTAATTCGTCTGCGGCACAACCAGGCTCCGGCGTACTTGCGGAGGCTGGGGAAAGCTCAGGCTCGATACCTACTGACGATGACAGCATCTCCGATTTCTTGAAGATGCTTGATCGCAAGAAGGACCTGAAAAGCTTCAGGCCTTCGAAAGATCGTGCTTCTGTTGACGCCGCTACCAGGCGAACAAGTGCCGCTTTGACCAAGTTCCAGCAGATGAGGGATTCCAACGCGGCCTTGTCAGAATCAATTTCCTCGTCGCTGTTGTTGCATCGCTCATCGAGTTCTAGTAGTCGGCAACTCTCCAGCGTTCCACCCATGGTTGCCGGTACATCGATGTCGACTTCTTCCTCTCCAGGAAAGCCGATATCGCCTCATACTCCTCACACACCTGCTATCCCGTCGCGGCTGAGCGCTAATAGCATTATTGAGTACCCTCGCATAGAGGATGATGACTCTATTGCCCATCAAGGCGAGCGTCGGCGCAGAGAGCGGCGTGCAAGCATATCGCGTGACTCGAGCACTGGAGCTATTGATATACCAACGTCGCCGCGCCCATTGCACCCAACTTATCGACGATCGAGCTCTGTTGCGCAGCAGCCTAGGGCTCTTCAAGTCGACGATGAACTTGGAGACATCTTTCCGTTTGGCTTACGAAGCGCCAGCCTTGGTACCGACGATCGTCCACAACTCAGCCTGAGTGCCCTCGCGGGCTTGGCTGGACTGCAAGAAGGCTCAGCTGTGGAAGATATAGCGGTTGGGGATCCGAGCATCATCAACGAGGACCAAGTCTATGGTCCCCTCCCGAACCCCAACGATAGTAGCGAGCCTATGACGCGCCAGCCGTCGTCCTCGCTTGAAGGGAGAGGTGACGCTGTTTCCGCTCCGTCGCGTGGTCTGCAATACCGGCCCCGCATAGGAAGGGGTAGTGGACGCGGTCACACACCTTCCCAAGGCTCACTATCGAGCCTCGGTGAGCGAGGCAGCGGGAGCGAGAGCTCCGATCAACGAAGCCGGCGATATAGCTCCTCGCGACCCTCAAACCTCTTTGAGGATAGTGAGCCGTTGCTCTTCGCCATGAGCGATTTCGGTGCCGTACACCAATCAAGGAGAAGTGCGGAGGAAACCAGAGGAGGGACCAGCGAGAGAGGCGGCGGAGATTCCAGTGCGTCATCCAGGAGAGCAAGCAGACGAAGTGGGTATGAGTGAAGACCTGCTCTGTTCTCGCCGGCCTACAGTCATCGAGGGTCTCTCACTGCTGAACAGCATTGCATCGGGTTGGCATATTGCCGTGGTGGGCGTTGACTCGTTGTCCAGGAGTTCTGACCACTTTTAGGTTCTTGCATATGTGGGAGTCTCTCCGCGATCTTGTTGCAGAATATACCTTTGAACAAGCATTGGGCTAGCGACGATATAGAAAGGCTGGATAGCGTTGTTATTCTGGTGTACTGGAAATTGGATTGGACCATACAATGATGCATGGTATAGCTCGGACATGCAAGGCATCAGCGCATGACCTCGTGATCTCCTCACAGTAGCATGATTTTGAGCAAAAAGCACGCTGGGCCTGTTCTTGATTCCGTGATGCCATAGCGGCCTTTGATTGGTTCACAGTAGGTGACTCGTAGATAGCCTCGGTCTACGGCGCAACCACATCATCGAGTCCTTTCCTAGCCATAGAGGACCCCAAGTATCGAGGAACCCGTAACGCTTTCATCCTCACACCTAGGTTCCACTCCAAGCCTTTCAAACGCAACGACAGCTGCGACCTTTCCTTGCCTTCGATCGTATTACCACATCTGCTTTGGTCCGCACCGCAGGACAAAGAGTACCCGGTCCTAACTACCACATCAGACAACTCCTGCACTTTCAAGTCTCTCCTGCCTAAGACATATAGGCTACTGACAACATACTATATCTTACGCTATCGTGCCGTCCTTTTCGCAGACTTGCGAGGCTTCCGATCCTCCCATAAGCGCTTTTAAACACGCCGTGACCCTTCGAGGTTACAGCGAGGCGCACCTCCTTGGGGCGACGGGAAGCTTCTCCTATCGCTCCTTTAGCGGCTTATGAGTACCTATCTCTGGCAATACTACTTCGAAAATGATGTCGAGAAGTTCCGTCAGGTGTTGGCACATGCCACGTACAGTACATCCGCCAATGCCGCGAGGAGTGGCGTTGCTGGAAGAGGAGGGGGTTCCGTAGCCATAGGAAGTCCTGGCACAAGCCTGTCAAAGTCTCCGACTCTTACTTGGAAAAACAAGAAGGTGCACAGCGTCCATGAGGAAGGGAATGTTACGATAACAAGGACAGATGTGAACTGGCGAGACGCTCACGGGGCAACACTACTACATTACATTGCGTCTTCGATGAAAGAGTCGGCGCCGCATTTTGCATCAGCTCTGCTCCAGGTGCCATTTCTGGATCTTTACATGCAAGATGCGGAAAGCGGATGGACTTCACTGCATCGCGCGTTGTATTTTGGCAACATAAACATCGCACGAGCGTTGCTAAGCCGTGACGCGCAAGATTCTATCGGTTACAATCAAAGTGGCGGTCAGTACGGTGCTGGGGGTTTGATCAAGATCAAGGATCACGAGGGAAAAAGCCCTTTCGACGTATACGGCGCCTCTATTACGAATAGAGTCATACATCATGCCTCGAATATGCCCGTGTTGTTGGGCTCTCCATCCGATGACGATGATGAAATAGCGCATGGGGTCAGTGGTGATAGCAATGAAGATGATCCTCGGAACAATGTTGTATCGCCACGCAACGTGATGAATGGTGACGAAATGTTTGCATTCGGCAGCAACAAGAATTTCACTCTCGGGTTTGGCGACGAAGATGACAGGCAATATCCAGAACGGATCACGTTACGACGTCCAAATACCTTACTGAGGCGCCTCTATGCTGAGTATCAAAGTTCGCAAAGATGTTCTAGGCACACAGCCTCGCAATCGCCGACAGCGGCATTACCGTCGTCATTGCCAGCTGTTGTGCAGTATCAACCCATCATCATCCAGGATGTACAGCTCTCCAAGTTGCACTCCGCGATAGTGACCACCGATCCTGAAGCGAACCTTTACATGTGCGGCTTTGGATCTGCGGGCAGACTTGGGACTGGCGATGAAACGACGAGATTCCATTACGTACCAATTTCTGGTGGTGGTCTGTCAGAGAAGAAGGTCATCCACGTGGGGCTGGGGCAGAATCACACACTAGCCATTACCAGTCATGGCGAGGTTTTCTCATGGGGAAGCAATCGATTCGCACAACTTGGGTATGCCTCAGCTAGCCCGAAATTCCCTGATGAAGAGCCAATACAGCTACTGCCGCGACAGATCTTCGGCCCCCTCAAGCGTGAGGCAGTGCATGGGGCTGCAGCCTCTGGGGTTCATAGTGTAGTGTATACGTCGACCTCACTGTTCACCTTTGGGAAGAACGATGGTCAGCTTGGCTTGGTCGACTCTGATGCGCGCTCACTAGCGGTGCAGAATACCCCGCGAAAAGTGGCAGCGTCTCTGTTCACGTCTTTAATCAGTGCTGTTTCTGCTATAGACAAGGCGACTGTCTGTCTCCTCGAGAATCATGATGTTTGGGTATTTGCCAACTATGGCTACACGAAGGTTGTTTTCCCGCTCGAGAGTTTCTCCAACTACTTCCTCAAAAGCAGCTATGCAGCTACAAAGTACCATAACGCGCAGAACTATGTCTGCAAGATTACTTCTGGAGGAGATACTATCTGCGCCTTATCAAGCATGGGCGACGTCTTTACTGTCCAAGTAACGCAGAACATTGATACTCGAACTACCACAGGTTCGACAACGAATCCGTCCAAAATACGAGGCGCTCTGTCATCTCCACAGCGGATTTGGAGCATGAACCGAGGCCAGATGGCGGTGACCGATGTCGATGTAGGTCAAGATGGGTCGATCATAATCTGCACGGATTCTGGCTCAGTTTGGAGGAGGGTTCAAAGGGCTAAGATCAAGGACGCCAAGGCACTTGAGCGGGCTTCTCACAAGTCGAAGGACTTTAAGTTTTCGAGGGTGCCTGGATTGACGAGGATCACTGCTGTGAGGAGCAACACATTTGGAGCTTATGCTGCAGTTCGTCAGGATTGCGATGTCATGAAGTCACAGATGGGCGTCGACAGCCCTACCCTGTGGAAAGATTTGTTTCCACTTCTTCCCTTGCACGGCTTCACTGCTCAAGAGGATCCGACTTGTGAGAACCCGACACCACGCTTCTGGTTGTCAGCTTCGCCACAGAATGATACGTCTTCCATACGTCGCGCGGTTCTTACTACACCCGATCTGGAACAGGCGTTGTTTCCACTTCTGAAGGACCTTGAACTGTCAGGCTCGTCAACCTACAACCTACGGATTGGCTCAACAGTATCCGATGTGGTGTTCCCAGTCCATGAATTCATCTTAGCAGGACGTAGCGAGATTGCCAGACAGGCGCTGGTAGAGTTTCGTCAAAGCTACTTCTTCAGCATACCTGATGTCGTGTCAATAGAATATGACAGCGACGGCAAGGTACTCATACAATTGCTGGGGGCCGATGTTCTTACGGTCCTCAATCTCGTGCTTTACATTTACTGCGATACTGTTGTCGATGTATGGCATCATACAAGAGTTGTTCCCAAACTGGCTCACAGGTACCGCCAAGTGCGAGCAGAGTTGATGAAGGTTGCTTCACACCTTGGCTTGAAAAAGCTTGAACAAGCGGTTCGCATGATGGTTGAGCCACCAAAAACATTGCATGACGATCTCGCAGTTGCCATAGGGCATTCGGAGTACCTTGGACATGGCGACGTTGAAGTTGAGCTTGATGGTGGAAGCATGGAAGTTCACCAGGCTATGATATGCGAGCGATGTCCCTTCTTTCAAGGCCTCTTCAACGGGCGCGCAGGTGGTGCCTGGCTTTCTTCAAGGAGAACCCAGTCCCGAGAGCCTCAAGCGCTGGTCAAGGTCAACTTAAAGCACATTCAGCCCAACATATTTCGAATGGTCTTGCAATACATCTATGCCGATGCTGACGAGGTCATATTCGAGGACGTGGCGACTACAGATTTCGATTCGTTCGTCGACTTGATAATGGACGTTATGGCAGTTGCGAACGAATTAATGCTCGATCGCCTTGCACAATGTTGCCAAAAGATGTTGGGTCGATACGGTAATACCCTCTACTCCAGGTCAAGTAGGTAAACTGACCAATCAAGTAACCACTCGTAATGTCTGTCAGCTACTCAACGCAGTAGCTCCATGCTCAGTGACCGAATTCAGGAATGCAGCACTGGAGTACATCTGCCTTAACCTCGAGGGTATGCTGGAGAACCAGTGAGTATAGAGACCAGCAAGGCGTTTGTCCATTGGCTGACTCCGCGTCAAAGTCTACTTGATGAGCTGGACCATGAACTGATGCTTGAGCTTGACGAAGTGGTGAGGCAGAATCAGCTTGCATGTATGCCATTTGCAAAGAATGGCAGAGCCGAGGCGGAGCTTTTCGAGGCTCACCCTGAACTCCACGATATCATTGAGCGTGGGAGACGCGCCAAGATAGACTCATTTCGCCTCCAGTCACGGCTACTAGATGAAGATATCTACTATGCAAATGCGGCAAAAGCTCGAACGCTGCCACAAAATGACGAAAACCTCTCTCCCTCGTCCAAAGTGCGCCGAAAATCTTCCAGTGAGCGTTATGCTGCGAGTAGCCCCCTCAGGCCAAAGACTTCAATTACCGATCTGATGTTCGAGATGGAGGAATTGCCAGATGAAGCTACCCCAGAAGGAAGCTCGCGGAGCACGCCATTGTTGGCAGGGAACGAACTGCTTGTCTCCTCTGGGCTCCAAGCATTATCTTCTGGCCTACAATCCAATGAACCTGCATGTGATGAAAGACATGAGGACTCGGCGCATGACATTGATGTTGGTACATCAGCCAGTCCTCGCTTCGGTCTTCCTTCCCAGTCTCTCGATTTGGCTTCTTTGCCGGAAGCTGCCATCAGCCCAGCGCAACCTTGGGCGACGCTTAATTCTTCGAAGTTAAGCATGACACAGATAATGGCCCAAGCCTCATCGAACAGGAATTCTAGCCTTTCGTCAGGGCTAGCGCTCAAAGGTCGTACAATTGAGAATACAGCGACCAGTGCGGCTGCCAAGCCATCACAGCGTGAGCGCAAAAGGCAAAAACAACAACAATTGCAACCGGGACAGGACGACGTTCCTGCTTCGCCAATTCAAGCACAGCTGCCGGAGGAACTCGTGAAAGCAGCCTCTCCGTGGCAAGTGGCGTCTGGTGGCCCAAAGATATCCTTGAAAGATGTACTTAGTCCCGACAACAAGAAACCTTCAAGACCCTCTGCCGAGAACATCCCCAGTCAAGCATCCACTCCGCCTCTCACACTCAGACAGACAGTCCCTGGTAATGCTTCAGCTATCAGAAGAGCCGCTAGTGGAGGCTCACCCCATTTGAACACGCCGAAATCCATACGTAGCGTCTCAACACCCGTGGCCTTGAACAAACCATCTAATTCGCCTTCGGCCGGAACAGCCACCCATCTGCCAGATATTCGCTCTGTCCGCTACGCGCCAGCAGCAGCAGCAGAAGCGTCTCTGCAGCTTCCAATGGCAGATATACTAGCTCTGCAGCAGACGGAAAAGGACGTCATCAAGGAAGCAGTCGCTAAACGCAGTCTGCAGGAGATCCAAGAAGAACAGGCGTTTCAGGAATGGTGGGATCAAGAAAGCAGGAAGGTCCGAGAAGAGGAAGAAGAGGCCACTAGAGGCAAGACCGTGGGCCCGGGGGGTGGCAAGCCAGGTGCCGGAAGAGGAAGGCCCAGAAGTGCTAGAGGGAGAGGCAGAGGCCGCGGACGTAGTGACAGCTCCAGTACTGCTGCATCACAAACCAACCCTTCGAGAGAAACAACGGGCACAGAACGGGGCAAGAGCGTAAGAGGTAGAGTGGATGACGGACGCAATCGTGGCGGAGGCGGCCATACCTCAAACAAGTAACACTGGAGTGTGATCTGAGTAGTACGATGGGATTGTCGAGGCTACCGCTATGGCCGGGTCACGGAACGGTCAATCGCTCCGAAAGGTAGCATTGTATCACTAGTGATTTTCTTGTAGATATTATTGAGCGTCACCACGTGGCGGTACATACGAGGGACAAGCAGCATTAAACTTCTCTACGTCTTAAGGTGCTGACCGGTTTCGATTCCACGAGAACAAGCTCTACCCGTGCGAGCTCACTTGCCAAGGCCATAAGAGGACGGGCCCCCCAGAGTACACCCCATCAAAGAACGACACTATCAAATAGTGATTGAGGTGTACCCCCATGAAGTCACTGCGCATGTCAATACTGGGGAAAGTACGTGTCCATATAAAGTAGGCAAGTCACTGTGACAGCCCGTCCAATCTACTTAGATGTGTGCACCCGTCCAATCATGGCAGCCCAAGGGTTGATCTAGATCGTCATAGAAAACAGAGTATGCCCGGACGACTTCGGTCTCGATATCTGGTTTTGGTACCGCCGAGGATTATGCAATGAGTAGAAGGGTTTTCTCTACGTTACGGTGTCTTCGACATGAGAACCCTCTGGTATGATCCCTTACGTTTTCCGCTAGGCAGGACACTGAATGTGGTCTCAGGGTATTCCGGCACGCACACCACGTCCTCAGATACCACGACGCGGGCTTCCCGCCAAGCGTAGGATCCCCAATGTCGAGAAAGTCGTAGCGGTGTCGTCCGCAAAAGGCGGAGTAGGGAAGTCAACAATCGCCGGTACGGCCTACCAAACCATCTGCGAAAGCTCCAGAATCTGATGTCGCCCAGTCAACCTCGCTTTACAATTCGCGCGCAATGGCCTCCGTAGCGGCATCCTTGACGCAGATATATACGGTCCCTCTGTCCCCACCATAATGGGCCTCTTGGAGGCGGGAGAGCCAAGACTGAACGAAAGTAAGAGCAGCTTTCGTCCTGCCGCAGCCCGGCTTGCCACAGAAACTTCAAGCCAGAAGGAGGCCTAATCACGAACAGAGAACCACCTTATCCCTCTTACGAATTACGGCGTAAAAACGATGTCGATGGGCTATCTCGTTCCGCAAGAAGCCCCTGTCGCGTGGCGTGGCATGATGGTTGTCAAAGCTCTTCAGCAGTTGCTGCACGAGGTGGATTGGGGAGGGCTCGACATGCTGGTGTTGGATCTGCCGCCTGGGACAGGTGATACGCAATTGACCATTGCGCAACAGGTCGAGTTGGACGGTGATGTCCTCGCCTATACGATCTTTCGTGATCGAACTAACGCTGCGTTCTTGTGTAGGGGTAGTCATCGTATCTACGCCTCAAGATGTCGCACTGAGAGATACCTTGAAAGGCATCTCGATGTTTCAGAAGATGAACGTGCCGGTATGTGCTCAATCCGCTTCAGTCTGCCATTTGGCTCATTGCATTCGTGATTAGCTTCTCGGTATGATTCAGAATATGTCGACCTTCATATGCCCGCAATGCAGTCATGAGACAAGCATCTTCGGCTCAACTGGCGCCCGGAAGGCCGCCGAGACACACAACCTTCACTTCCTGGGAGATATCCCACTGAACGAAAGAATCTGTGATGACGCTGATAGAGGAAAGCCGACAGTAGTGTCACAGCCCGGCAGCAAGAACGCGGACGCGTTCGCATCCATTGCCAAGGGTGTTGAGGAGCAGCTCGAGAAGATCTCCTGAGCGCAACACTTTTGCTGACTCCACAACCACCATGGTCTCCCGAACAGCAAATACAACTCTTTCAATACGAAATCTGCGACCTTCGTTGATATCCCTATCAGCTTATGAGTACAACTTGAAGCACTCATAGCATCTTCGAGATTACCTCTCTTTTCAGCCTACCATCATGGCTACGTTCCTGGATTTACCCGTCGAAATTCGATGGCAAATCTACCGCCATTTGATGGGATCCAAATGCCAAGTTCTCAGACCTACTTCATCGCTTTTCCCTTGGATGGATCGTCTAGAAGAGCTCCCTGCATCGCATGGCGCGAGACGCTACGTTGACGAAATTTCAATCACCCAAGTCAGCAAACAGATGCGTTACGAAGCCAACGATATCCTAGGCAAATCTTTGCACTACGAGCTCGACATCGATCACTCAAACGAAGATGGTTGGTTGGTAAGAATAGCAAGGCTGTTCGAGGTCACACATGTGGCGCCCGGCTCTACCTGTACCACGAAAATTAGGATTAAGATCACCCTAGCCCTGGGACCAGGGACCATGGTATCATATACGCGAATTCTCGAGCCCTACGAATTCGGCACCGGTTCCTGGAATCCTTGACTCCTCGCAAATGGCTGGCAATCCTGGGCGATGGCGGGAGATCGGGAGGAGATGAGGATGAGGGCTGATGCTCCTGCGAGCGGCACCATCCGGCTTGTCTCTGGACAGGCAGTCTTCAAAACGTTATTGTGCCTCAAGGACACCGTAGATGTGGGTACCGTAGGTGAACATGGGTTGGCGCATTTGCCTCCATGTCTGAGGTGCCGGTGAATTGCTCCACAAGATGGCCTGGCTGCAAGGCGTGTATGTATCAGTCATGAGGACGAGACCGCTGTCAGATTCTTACTGACATTGTTCTCTAATCAGGATTCCCCCATCTAAAAAAGCCAGCATCTTCCATCAGTCTCGGATAGATTTCTTTTCTCGCTACGTCCCCCACAATCCACTTCTTCCCTCCAGAATAGTCTGCACGCTCCAACGAAACGACTCTAACAAACATTTCCAAGCCTTGACGATCTTTCTTGCTACATTTCTCACAATTTACTTCATCATTATGAAACAGCCTGCACCCCTCCAACCAAAACCCTACTTACCTTGCCAATCCTGAAGTTCAACCCCCCTCCGCCAATCATTCCCCCTTTCCTCAACCTCCCCATCCACCCATGCCAGCGTATCTCCCACTCCTCCACCATTATCCCCAGAAATTACCCCCTACTCCGCATCACCGTCTCTACAGCGACTACCCTCTAATCCACCCGCAAATCCGCCACGACCCCACAGACCAAGCCATCGCCTACGCTCTCCACCTCCCCCTCTCTCCTCCCTCACCGCCCCCAAGCGACATCGAAACCATCCCCACAACCTATTCTATCAACCCGCAGCCCACAACACACAATAACTATTGTATCCCACATTCACCTCTCCGCGCCCGCCACCCGCGGTGTATGTTTGTTCGTTCGGTGGGAAGGACTTCGCTTGGGATTTTGCGGGGCTATGTGCAGGTTGAAGCGGAAGTGAGCGGGTGTGGGCGGGTGGTCTCGGCGGGTGGTGGTTGAGGGGATGGGGTGTCAGGGTTGGGAAGGGGACTTCTGGGGAAGTGGTGAGGCGGAGGGAAATTGAAGACGAGGATCCTGGAAAGTACCTGGTGATCTGAATGCTCTTAGCAATGAAGTATCTGGTGGGCGGTCGAAGGTTCATTGCTGGTAAGCCGGTGGGCGAGATTGGGCGAGGTACCCGGCATTCTTGCTGAGCTTCCGAGGAGACGAAGTCGCGGCGCGACCATAGATGATGGTGGCAAACGTGGAATGATGAAACTTGAACAAGTTTGTTGGGTTGTAATTGACGTGGAGGTCTCAGGGCATATGGTTCCGAACGGGAAAGAATCAGAGAGTCGAATGAGACTGATTATATGAGAATGGAATTAAAACAGGTAAGAAGTGGTTGCAGCCAGGAAACACCCTGAGGGCATCCAACTCATATATATGAATAGTTTTCGCACATATTATCTGTAAAAGAAGCAAGGACGGCATAGAATCGTATACGGCGTATACGACCAAAGCCACAGAAGATGGCGAAACCACCGATCTCAAGAACAGAGGTCAAACCCACCTAGCCATCGCAACTCGTGAAGACGAAGCCGCCCAAGTGCCCAAGAGGTTAACCTCGCGAAGACGGAGAATCGAAGCGGGGAGAGTAAACTTGAATGGCGGAGAGATTCGGTCCTTGATTGCAAAGGAGGCTGCCAAATTCTGCCTGTTTTCTTAGCATTAGTCCTACTGGGCTTCTGCATGAGTTTTATACCCCCCTTCCTTCTATCCACACCATGTACATAAGAAGCCTATGGCTTCATTCACTCAAGCCTTAACGAACACGGTACTTGTTACTGCATGATCGTCCTCGGCTTCTGCTTGGCACGATGACTTATACCGAAGATCGCAACAACGCATTACTCTTATCGATGTGAGTAAGCGTGGGCGACGAGCCCCTTGCTCGCTCGTTTGGAAATCTTCGATCTGTTTCAGGACCTTGGCTATGACAGACCAAACTCCTCGTCACAACACCCAGTGAAGAATGTTGTGGAGAGATATCACTCACCTTTGTGGCATTGATGATTTGATGCGTGATGAGTCTTATCACAACAGTATAACTGTATATATAAAGCGGAACAAGAAGATGGACCCAGACCTTCCACAAGTAGCAGGCATGTTGCTTCAACTAGGGGCTTTTCTCGACTACCAGGCCATCCTACACTGGGTATGGAGACGACGGAGATATGGTGCACACCAAAAGGAAGGAACCGAGTACGATACCACAGCCTCATCAATCATGATCAGCAAGGACGCCAACAATACCTTCAATAAAGAGATCGACAGACTGGAGGCTCGTCTTGAGACTTTTCGGAAAAGAGCTCAGATCGTCCAAGTGCGCGGCTTCCACTTCGGGAAACAAGATGAGCGCCTGCCACACGATGAAAGCTTTGCGCTCCTGGGTACTGACAGCGAGGCATCGAGCCTCCAACGCTCTTCTTTGACCTCGGACTTATCGTACCGCACTTCATCGACTAGCTTGTACATTGGCGATGAAGCCACGTTGGCAGAGGCGCTGGCATTGCCGGACTCGTCCAACGTTGATCGCCTATGGTCTTTTGTCAGGGAAACCGCTCACGGACTGTGGAAGAAGCCGCCTCCGTATCAGCAATACCTTGAACCATGTGGGATTACGGTATGGATAGTTGAGCGACTTCCACGAAATCTTCGATCCCTTGATATTCCGTGCCCATCCTCGTTAAGCTCCTATAAGCATACAAGCTATTTCCCCGAGACAGACACCTTTTTCTTGCCCTCCGTGGCTGGAGGCCCCTTTGAAGTGGCAGCCGCAGAAGCTGAGCATAGCCGATGGATAACTGTTTCTCCAGAAAGGTTTTGGAAGTTTCGGGAGAGTGCTTTGAAAGAATTAAGGGAGACAGGGAAGCTCCACTGGAGGCGGATGGATCGTTGGGGCAAGACCTGGCAAGAAGCATGGTGGAGAGGGGAAGAGAGGCCAGAATGGGATCAAGAAGCTAGGAAGTGGGACTGTAGTGTAGTTCGATGTTAACAACCGCATCGAAGAACGCCCAAGCTGCCTTCTATGTCATCCGCATAGTCACTCATACACGGATGAGAGATTCGGCGTGGGATTGCTGCTTCTAGTCTCTGTGAACCGTCGGCCAGCTCTAGATCTGTCCAACAGGCGTCTTAATGCGTAACCCAAATAGTATGTCTTTACGATCTTCAGACCAATGTTTTGGATGTACATCAGTAATGTCTCACCAACGGCGGCGTTTCCATTTTGGATAAATGGATCTGGTCCTCCTGCACATCTATTCGAAGACAGGAGATGGGACCGAGGAGCCTTCCTGGTACCATATACTTTGTCGGCAACATGGACTGTGATCTGATGATGACCCATTTGAGCTCACAGTTGATGAACAAGTGACCCATGACTCGTTTACGGGTCAACATAGGAAGTGAGTAGTAGTTGCTTAAAAATATAAGAACTTTCCGGACACCCTCAATCAGAGACTGCCTCATTATCGCTACAGATCTGGGTGGATTTAATCAGCAGTTACTACACCTATCTTAGAGCATCCGACTTGAAGACGCAAGCATCAACCGACAGAAGATACACTCACGACGTTTCAATGCCGTCATTATGGAGAAGACTTTGGGGATATGCTCCTGGACGTAGCTCAGGCCATTTCGGCATGCCTAGGGAAACAGGAGACGCCGGAGCCTGGACGGCATACGTTGACGATGATGATCCCGAAGCGAGAACTGGAATCAAATTTTACCCGGAGACTGACACTTTCGTAGTGCCATCACGCAGAGGCAGGGCTTCTCAGGAAATACCCGGGAGGGAATTTCTGCGCAGATACCCTGGAGGTGATGCTGGAACTATGAGGAGGCGTAGACTCGACGAGCTAAGAACGACCGGAAGGATTGCAATGAGAGAGAACGACCGGTGGGGCAACGCATGGCCTGCCGATAGAACAATTGCTTCAAGACGCTCGGGAAGTCGTCGTTCTCATAATAGCAGACACACCAGCACGAGCCATCACCACATCGAGCATCGATCTTCTCAAGGCCCCTCGAGTCGTAGAGATAGCTCTTCTCGAAGGATCAGAGATCGAGGTGATGCGTTTTCGGTCGAGCTACCTGACATACCTGAAGAGTATGAAGCAGTACGGGCGCCCCTACTGCTTACACAATACCCCCATTGGCCTGCACCCAGCCGGTATGGATCGAGCAGACATTCGGACAAGAAATCGAGTGGGCATCCCAACCGTGCAGCAAGTCGACACTCAAGCCGACGCTGAACGATAAGCATCAACGATGGAACTAGGGTGTGCGAGCTAGCAAGCGTCGTGCAGCTGTGGTAGCTTGCAGGACCAAGGCTTTGAATTGTCTGTTTTTGCGGTTCTGTAAATTTGGTGTGGATAAGTTCTCGGAGACTTGAAGTTTCCAGAAGTGCTCCTCCAAGCCTACGCAGTCCCGGAAAGCTTGACATCTCTTTCAATCAATGGTATCCAATTTACCAGATCTTCGACAAACCTGTGCCCCTGTGGCCTTGCCGTGTTAGTGATTGTAACCTTTCTTCATGCTGCGACGCAAGGGGCTGCTTGACGGTGATTTCCTTTCTTGCTTGGAATCGTCCTATGTAAGCCCGTCGAATATGAATGTTGTTGACTGTAAGATAATTCCTGCGCATGTATACTCTTGGGAAAACCACACTACCCTCACTTTGAGTATTCAAGGGCTTCCTGAGTCAGGATTCAAGTAGTCATGGCGGACGACTGGCACATCAGAAATGTGTGGGGTAATCCTCGTTCGTATCCACATCTGCTGCTGCGAAAGCACCTTCCTCGTATGATCTCACAATTCTTTCCTCGCCTCTCCTTGCGCCGGTACCGCTCTTTTCAGTTTACTCATATCGCCCTCCCAATACTCCGGATAGGTCTCCCTCATCCCCAGAAGCCCCTTCCCAACCACGACCCCCAATATCCACACGAACCACTCACTAACCCACATCGCTAGTTTCCTCGGCCCCGGCAGCGCAAGATAACAGTCGAAGAAATGCAAGAAAAGACACATCTGGCACACGTTCGGCTTCCACCCCGCTTTCCTACAATCGTCGGAATAGCAATATAAGGCTTCGTCCCGCACACGTTCCAGCGGGTCGAGGCCGAGACAGGTGACGAGGTCCTGATCGGGCGAGCCGTTGTCGAAGGTGTGGTAGGCGCCAGGCTCGATGGTCAAGGTGTTGCCGGCTGTAGTGTCAATTGCTTTCCCTTCGAGGGTGGCGCGCTGGATGCCGGACTCGACGGTGAAGGAATCGATTTGGTACTTGTGCCAGTGGTAGGGTGAGGTGTGGATTGTGGGGCCGGGGTGCAGCGTGGTGCGCATAGCGTAGGTTGAGGTGGGGTCGTTGGCGAAGAACTCGGAGCGGGTGCGGCCGTCTTCGGTCGAGATGGTGGTGAGGTGGGATTGCTTGGTGCGAGGAGGTTGTCTATTGAGAAAGGAAAGCATTCTGGCGGTATCTCTTTTGGGGTGGATTCAATGATGTATTCGGAAGGTCAGGGTTGATGTGCCGATGGAGAAAAAGAAAATGGTCTTAATGGTGGATATATACAGGGTTCAAGAGGTTGAAATCGACAACGGACATATGGCAAAGGGAACTTGGTTCATCTATGTGCCAATGCGAGAAGGAGGGCCCAAGGAGAGAATTGTGGCTGAGTGAAAGCACGAGGATCTAGCATCCGAAAGTAGCGTATCTGCTTGAAAACCCTGTGTAATTGGTATAGTACGTCTGTACTGACATTCTGCGTTGACACAATAGCATATCACATTGAACATGGCGCCGCAAAGGGTCAAGTACTAGCATGCGGAGGTAGGGAATGCCAAGACCCTGTAGTATTTGTGCACGAATCCCACGTGATTAGCGTGACTGCGTCTTCATCATGATTGATAATGTGGACCGCACTGTCCCAAGGCCCTTTCGTCTGACACTTCCATTCATCACGCAGCGAAAATGACCTTTACACGTATTGCGGCTGTGACTGGGGCCAACAAGGGCATCGGTACGATGGCGTCTTGAAATCCTATGATCTTGAACCTACTCCTTGGACTCGATACAATATCGTAAAAGATCCGCTCTGACCTGTGAACTTCCTAGGTTTTGCCATTGTCCGCAATCTAGCCCTGCAGTACCCCAACTCAGCCTTCAATAATGGTCCGCTCCTCATATATTTAACCGCGCGCGACCGAGGGAGGGGCGAACAAGCCGTCAAGGATTTGCAGAACGATGCGGAATTGAAGAAAGCCAAAGCTCTAGCTAGCGAGGGAGGATTAGCTTCAATCCAGTATCACGGACTGGATATCTCGAAGCCGAAGAGTATCACAGATTTCGCCTCGTTCCTCAAGGGAGAACATCCGGATGGTATTGATATGGTTGTCAACAATGCCGGAATTGCTATGAATGGTTTCGGTATGTTGCTACTGTGTGGCTCGCTGCTCAAATACCCGAGCTAGACTGTTTGCATAGACATCAACGTGGTCGAAGAAACCCTGCAATGTAACTACTACGGCACACTCACCGCCACCCAGTCGCTCCTTCCTCTAATCCGCGATGGAGGCCGTCTCGTCAACGTCTCCAGTATGGTTGGCAACCTCAATACTAAATATTCAGACTCCATCCGCTCGAAATTCGCCTCATCCAAGACCTTAGACGACGTCACGAAGCTGATGGAAGCTTTCACATCCGCCGTAAGAGAGGGCAAAGAGCAAGAAAGGGGATGGCCCAGTGCAGCCTACGCCGTCAGCAAAAGCGGCGTCACGGGCATGACAAGAGCCATTGCGCTTCAGCACAGCCAGTCTGGAGGGACAGTGTTGGTCAATAGTTGCTGTCCCGGATACGTGAACACCGATATGACCAAGAATCGAGGGTCAAAAACCGTGGACGAAGGCGCGCAAACACCAGTGCTGTTAGCGCTGGGAGATATCGGGGGAAAGTCTGGGGAATTTTGGCAGCGTGAAAGGGTCATTGAGTGGTAGGGGCCACCTTTCTGGATATGTGTGGGGGTCAAATTGTGGAGCTTTGTAAGTCGAGATGGTCCATGAAGCCTGCTGACGCCGAGTGAAGCTCGCAATAAACATCAAATCATCGCATCACAATCCACTATGCCACATGAGACGCCAAACGAGATCTCTTTGATCCGTTTGTACTTTGCCACTCTCAAGAAAGCTGTGAAGGTCACGATCAGGAAGGGGTGTTCCCTTGCTGGGAGCCAATATACTCAAACGAGCACGAGATAACATCGAGTCCTTTCGGACATTCGATCCTTGTAAGGCTTTGCGGCGAGTGCAATTCATGACCATCGTTCCAACGAAGTTGGTCTAATTCAGGACTGTTGTGGCGATATTTCAAGTCCGGTGAGAACATAGCCTTCAACTCTTGCCATCCTCGATGGGGAACGCTGTAACCATATGACCAACTACGTCAGAGCGGAAGACCTCACACATGGCCGAAAGAGACCGGAGCAAAGGCGGAAACAAGAGAGATAGGTTATCACTACCTATATCTAAACACTGGACGTTGGACTACAAAGGATCCTAATACAGAGCAACCTTTTGACACGCTGGCTATATTAGAAACACAATGCCTCAGCACGTGTTCCAAGATTTATCATCGCGCCTACCTTAGTCCATTCATGGAACTCCAGGGTCCTATATAGGGAAGGGGACAAGACTGGCATTACGCTCAATGAGTTTGAGTCCAGTAACCCATAACCTCATACATATGGATCTTGAGCTCGACAGTGGCGGATCAGACGCAGACGCGGAGGCATGACCGGTGAAAAGTCGGATTGGCCTCTCGGAAGAAGTGCTGCGATGGTAGTGTATGACCCGCATGATATGAATCGGCAAACATCCATTGGCGGCCTCGTGACTTTCGCCTGTGTCAAAGACAGTCATCGAACCTTGAAGCCACCTTTCAACCCCCGAACAGGCTAAAACCTTCGCTTAGCTCCCGTTAGCGAAAGACTTTCCCAACCGCAGCTGATGGCAGGACTTCAATGACTCCTGCAATCACCGCGGGTAGGTAAAGCGCCCGATTATGCTACTGTCACACCATATCATGATGGTTACGCAGGTTAAAAACTCATCAGGGTCTTTCCAGATATCGTTTGTACCAAGGTCAGTGATGAGCCGCGGGAACCGAGCTAAAACATGTTTAGGCAGCATAGCCATGGTTGGCTAAGCCCACCATCGTGCTTATACATATATGTGGGAATTTTGCAACATAGCAGCTGATACAGATCTTTGTGAGGGTGTGCTGCCCGTCTTAGTCCCTCGGGAGGCTGCTTGCTCCCGACTGCAGCTTGATGCCTATGAGTCAAGGCTAATACATGATGATCAAATCCAGGCATCCGTCCATCCAATGTGTATAATTGTTGCATATTTCTTCTACACTTGTCCCCATTTCCTTGATCGATAGCTCGAAGGATTCTCTGATAATACACCAACACGCTTCCTCTGCCCCTCTCTTTCATACTCTGCCTTTAGGCACAGCATTTTCCAACGCTGTTGCGAAACAGTCACCCCCTATTCTACGTCATTGGGGTCCTTCATAATATCAGCTCAACTTCAAGACTGTACAGCTATATTAGAACCCAAGCTGGCTCTCTTCTCTTCTCCAAGAAGCAGTCATCCAGACTTTACAGTGCCTCACTTCGCCACTACAACCCGCTACTTCTACCTCAAACCCCCCAACCATCAAAATTATTACATCAGAGTCGCGAACGACAGGATGTCGGACCGCTCAGCATCACCCACCCTTTTACCTCGAAACCGCTCCGTCGATCTCGCTCAATCGCCACCCTACTCGCGGCTACCCCAGGACGACGAGGTCTTCGTCATGAAAGCCTTTTCCCGCCATGCCTCCCACTGTCAGGGCTGTGCTCGACCACATGACACCTTCTCCCGAGGGGGGACGCTCTGCCCTCGCGGTCACCAACGTGGGCTGGACGTCGCCCAATACCTCTATAATAAAAGGGGCTACGCCTTCTCCATCGTAGACCGCATTGCCGGTCAGCGCACCCATGTCGAGATCCCCTCCAGCTGCGAAGCTGTACGCGGGCTCCTCAGAGCCATGGAGAACGGCCTCTACCTGCGACGGCGGAAGATCTCGGAACCTGTCACTGATCGATACGACAACGAGAGGCGCTACTCCTCCCCTCGCCGCATAAACTCAGAGCCCACAGATCTCTACGAAAGGACGCCGCGCTACATCCGCAAGCCGACGCTGGAGACCCCTGTCCTTCCTCCGACACGTGCACCCTCGCGTTACAGACAGCTGAGGAGGGATAACCCTTACTATGCTGGCCGCGACACGCTGTTTGAGCAGGACCTCAGCGAGAAGGAAAGCCGGTACGGGCATCGGCAGCCGAACTACTATTCTTCAGGCGCTGGTGCGCCGGTCAACCCTCCGCCCGTACCACCTAAGGATACCTACTGGCTATGAGAAGCTAGTCTCGTCCCGTTTTATTTTTATGTTACGGATACGATCATGATTCAGATTTCAGACCCAGCGGCCTGCTCATGAGCGTATTAATTATATCAACAACAAACACTTTCTTCGCGCCCCGCATGGGACTTGGGGTTTTCGATTAGAGGCTAATCTAGGTTGAGGCGTCTCGAAATGTTTTACTAGCTGGGAGACAGAACAGCCGGAAACACTACCACGGGACATAGCCGTAGCCATTCATGGGCGCATCACAGGAACAAAATAAATTTATTTTTATTCTCTGAAGCGTCCCGTCACATACTGTAGCAACATCAAACTCTGACGTTCCTGCCACCCTTTACTAGCAAACCAAACCGAAACAACCCATCCCCCATCTTGAAACACGTGATCGCTCCTCCAAACCAACTCCTTCCCTTGCGACATCCTCCCTACGTAACGCGGACGACCAACTCCCCACCCTGCGCCTTCTTCTCGAAACCCAACGCTGGATCAGGATCATTAACCTCACACCTTGAGCCACCAACTTCCTCCCTCGCGCCTTCTGCCCTACCCAACAGCTCGGCCCACCAACTCCCCCACCTTACGCCATCTTCTCCAATCATGTACCGTCGCATCGAGATCATGAACCTCACAGTTCTATAAATCGACCCACCAACCTCACATCCGGATCCATGAAGCCGCACCCCTCCGCAGCGAGACACGTACGCCTTCCCGGATATGCTCCGCCTCCTCCTCCTCTTCCCTGAACAACAAACAGCCTAGGGAAAGTACTCCGCCCTCGACGACGTCATTGCAGCTAGCCGTTTGATCGCAAAGTCCCGGGTTGGTACGGGGCATAGCAGACCTTTTGGAGGGAGGGGGAGCTGTTCGACTAGTGGAGATCCGCCAGCTAGGGAGGTGAGCGGTTTGGAACGTTGCGCTTGGTCGATGAAGGGAGGGGGACGGGGAGAGGGGTTCGGACGAGGGTTTAGATGGTTGGAGTGGGAGAGTGCGTGCAGAGTTGGATGAAAAGGTTTTTTGCCAGTTGGACGGGAATCGTCAGTGCGGAGCCACTGACGACGATGGCTTGTCGTCGCGGCGGAAGCAAAGATGATGGACTCGAAGATCAACAATATACGAGCGATGAGATACGGAGATGAGAACGGCGTTTGGCGACGTTTTCTACCACCAAGCTATGCAAGCATATGCAACCCATCGCCATCATGCACTCACTCACGCCCCTAATCCCTAAACTCATCCATAAACCTCTTATGAAACTCCGTGATCTTCCCCACCCACTCCGTACCAGGCGCCAAGAACGTCGTGCGGAAATGCTGCGTGCCCTCTCGCTGCCCGAAGCCGGAGCCGGCAACAACGCAGATGCCGGTCGCGTCCAGGAGGCGGAAGCAGTAGAGTTCGTCGGGCTGGCGGCCTTCCTTCTTGGCTTGCTCGATGGCTTTCTTGGGGAGCGTGATGGTGGGGAAGAGGTACATGGAGCCCTGTATCAGGAATGGGTAAGACATGGAGAAAAGAGATGCAGCACACTGATGGTGAGAGCTTACCTGAGGATCCTGGCACTCGACGCCTTCCATCTGCTGGAAAGCGTCGTAGAGAGCTGTTGCTCGCGTTCGGAGGTCGTTTTTGATGCTGTCGTATTCTTTCATGTACTGTGGATAGCTTGGATCTCCCTCCTTGGGTGGGTTGACGACCATTTCGACCAGGCACTGTCCGATGACTGGGGCGCATAGCATGATACTGACAAATTTGTAGATCTGCTGCGCGACCTCAGGGTCGAAACCTGTGAGCTCGAAGTAGCCGCCCCGATGCCCGCATTCGCCCACCATGCCTTTCGAGATGCTGTTTAGGGATGCAAGTTCCAGGTTGTCGTATTTGCCGGGGACCTCTTCCTGCATGTCCCGAAGTCCTTTTTTGAAGGACGTGAATTTGCCGACGAAGACATTGGTCTGGTAGACTTCGTCGGCGAGAACAACGAGTTTTTCTTCTGCTGCGAATTCCAAGACTGCACGAATGTCTTCGGAGGGTAGAACTGCCCCTGTTGGGTTGCCGGGGTTGATGACTACGATGGCTCGTACATCTGTCCCTTCCGATTTGGCTTTCTTGTAAGACTCTTTGATCGTTTGAAGATTTGTCCCCCAGGCCTTGCTCTCTTCCAGGTAGTATGGCACGCAGCGGGCGTTGAGCACAGCCAGAGTGGCAGTATAGAGCGGATACTGGGGTATGGGAACCAAGATCCCTGTCTCGGGTTTGGAACAGATGACATTCATGAGCGTGTTGACGCCAGACGATGCTCCAGCGCTCAAGAAGATCGAGGCTGGGTCCGACGCGTGGCCATCCCTCCGCTCGATAAATCTCGCAACGCTCTCTCTTATCGCCGGTACACCCTGACTTGCACTATATGCTCCGACACTGTGCACCTCCTTCAGCAACCACTTGGCCCGATCGATGACGTCCTGCTTATATCCAAGGTGCTTCTGCAGTGCATCTCCATTCTCGAGCAGTGGAGGGTACTCAAGGAGACTGAGGACTTGGCGGAAGAAGGTTATCGGCTTCTGGTCAAGTTGTTGGGGGTTGCCGATGTTGGCGGAGACGACTTTGTCGAACGGTAGCGACTCGTCGGGCGGGGTTGGGGGGTGACCGTTCTTGAGCTTGGCTCTGTATTCTTCTGAGCGGACAGCAAGCTCGCCGCGGACGGCGTATTTGGCTTCTTTGACATGGGGGTTGATATTGTCGATAGTGAGGCTTTTGAGGTGGGTGGTGGTCGACATTGTTCGCGAGGTGGATGAGATATGAGAATGGGGGGAAAGAGAGACTGTTCTGCTTGATCAGAAAGGATGTATATTGTGACAGAGCCTTTCGAGTAGGAAGAGTCCGATAGCGGTATTGAAGATTGGAAGACGGAAAGTGGATATGACTCTGCTTAGAGAAGGCGCGGAAAGGAGACGAGTGCCTTACAATGTCTTCGAGTGCCTTGAGGCCGCTGGAAAGCGTTGCTGGCAGTCAAGCAGTTCTGTCGCAGCGTCTGAGACCGTCTTTCCGATCGGTTAATCATAGATGACGGCGTGAGAGAGGCCATTGTCAAAGAGCGATGTCGGTAGTGGCCCTTTCCGGTCCCGCAAGAAGCAAATCAACTAGCCTGCAATCAGGCCAATGGAAGATTAGTCCGTCATCTCTTCGAAGATCTGACCTGCTAAGGGGATCGTTCGAGGCTATCTCGCTGTACGAGTAGTTCGCAGTCATTACAACGAGCAGTACCAACGGCTCATGATAGATTGCTCAGCCATCCTGCGTGGGGTACTCGTACTTCTTCCGGCGCAGTGAGGCGGGGGTGGGATTCCTGCCCTACCAAAGAGAGCCACTCTTGATCCCGACCTCTTGAAGCTTCTACGCTCGACATGCATGATGCAGACAATGGCTCCAGAAGACTTGGCGACAACGCGAGAGGCTGTGGTCTCTGGCCTGGTCTCGTGCAGGAAGGCAGATGTAGGCTGCCAGCTTGGCCGGCTGGGTGCAGCAGCCGTGGGGCAGTGTTGCCTGGAGCTCCCCACCATCGAGTGCGGCTAGAGATCGGTTGATTGGAAGGCAGAAGTCTCAGTCCAGCTGAAGCCAAGGCTCTACGACTGCACATATATTCCGAAAACCCCTGCGTCGAAAGCTTTTCCCCACCAGTCAAGAAGCAGCAAGATTTCTCAGAGGAACCAGTCTTACGTCGATCACATCTATCAGAATACAAGCAGCATGGCCCCTCAGACAGTGAGAGTCAAAGAAGAGAACATTAGAGGGCCGCTACGCGACAACGATGGCAGGGTCGTCGTTTCTCGGGAACCAAACCCAAGTTTCAGCGACGACGACAGTCTATTCATCCGCAGCATGGATAGCTCGAGGGATGAGATGTTCGATTCTCCTCCTATCGGCAGGCTAAAGATAGCTTGCGATCCGCCTATCAGACTCGTAAGTTGTATATCCTTCACAAAGCCCTGGAAATGTGGAAGCAACCGTCGCTCGAAAGATGTGGTTTTGGCTCTGTGCAATGACCGGAAGTGTTACTGACTCCAAGCAGGAAGGAATCATGGAAGGCATGCGGAATGCGCCTGCCACCCAATTTCGCAACAGGAACGGTCTCAATGGCTATGCTACAGTCGTTGAGACGCCTGACGGAGAAGATGAGATCCTCCATCCGAGTTCTGACTGGCTAGAGCAGTTCGCCGTTGTGGTCCAGAAGCGACATTGCAATAGTGCACCGGGAGGCGCTACAGTGGAGGCGGTTCAAATTCGAAGTCCTCATCTGAAGAAGGTTTTGAGCGAACGGTTGGCAGCTTATCCCAGTTACTCTGTTGCTACAAGCCCCTTCGCTATGAAGTTCAGCGTTCCGTTCAGACCGTTGCTCCATGCTTGGGACGCTATGGTCCGGCTCATGGACGAACATCCAGACCCGGTTACACGTGATCACGTGAAGGTGTTACATGATGTCCTCGCCAAAGAAATTGAGGAATATCTAAAGACAGTCGAGGAATGTCGTTCGACAGGCAGAATCACCTACGGCGATTTGTGGACCATCTTCAAGCCCGGGGAGCTGCTTTACAAAAAATACCCGAGCAGCAGGGACCGCATCATCAAACTGGTCTCAGCCAAGTACGATTTCGACATTGATAACGCCGAGGGTTTCATTATAGAAGGGGAATGGGTCTGCTGGGATGGCAAGAGATTCGGTCTTGCGTCGGCCCCTTACAGCTTCTACCCTCAAGATGAGGTGATGAATATCGCCGAGCTTCATACTATGCCTCTAGATCTGCACCCCGATCAAAAAGCTATCAAAGCACGACTCCTCAAGCGAGGTCAAACATATGCCCGATTCACCCAAACAGAGATGAAAGCCTATACCGGCCACGAAGGAGAGAGTATTCACAATGATCAAGTAAGACCTCGACCTATGTCCTCCATTTTAGTGTTTGTACATGGTCTGACCGTAACATCTAGCTGCATGTCCTTGACCGTATCATCATCAACCCTGTTGATCTAGGCTGCAAGGCAATGCCTGCGAATCTGCTCCCCTTGAACAAGGATAATCCATTCGATAAGTCTCAGCATATACCTCCATCCGAGGATAATTCGTCAAGTTTTGGAAGTGTCAAGCGCCAACGAGAGTGGAGCAATGTCACAGGTCAACGCAATGCAAGAAAGGAGTGGGAGAGAACAAAACCGGCCCAAGTGTCCAGTGGCAGGGACCATGCTCTTACGGAAGAGCAATTACTTACCACCCCGCCATACGTCCCAGCCTTTGACATTGCTAGAAAGGGAATGGGTAAGTGTTGTCCCTAGATGTAATGAAATACTTCGTATGCTAATACTCCGTAAAGGGTCGATCGGCGTGGGTGAGTTTGCCGATGTCCTATGGAACGAGGAAGCCTACGAAGATCTCGTCATGCCCAAGGACGAGAAAGACTTACTGCTGTCCATTGCAAAAAGCCACATTGATCATCCCGAGAAATCCGAGCCTTGCCTCGACAAAAAGACCAAGGGCACTGTAATCTGTTTGACTGGTCCCAGTGGCAGCGGCAAGACCATGGCCGTCAAAGCCATCACGGAGAAACTGCATTTGCCACTTTACTCGATCGACACCGCTGAGATCAGGGGAGGTTTCACAAAGTTCGACGACGCTGTCTTCTTCGCATTCGAGCGATGCCTTAAGTTCAACGCTATCCTGGTTTTCCACAGCATCGACTTCCTTCTCAACGAGGAACCCGATTCAACCTGTGGTCATGACTGCGAAGCCCGTAAGTATTCCCTTGACCCAATTACCTCTCCAACACCTAATTAGCCATACCAGTCCTCGCTCACCACCTCTCCACCCACCCCGGCCTTGTCTTCTTCACCTGCGAGAAGCTCACCGACATTAACCCTTTACTCCGATCCCGCTTCGATCTCATCATCGATGTTCCGGCCCTCGATGCACCTTCGAGACGCAAAGTCTGGGGAAACACCATCAGCCAGGCTGTGCCGCTACGCCAGAGACTCTTCACGAGCGAGGACCTCGACAAGCTGACCGAGACGGAGCTCAGTGGGAGGGAGATCAAGAGTGTGGTGAAGCTAGCGCTGATGGCGGCGAAGGGGAAAGGGGAGCCTTTCATGATGACGCATCTGGAGAAGGTGTTGGCGATCAAACAACGGTCGCAGGCGAGAATCGAGGAGGAAATTGAGGAGGATGAGTCTGACTAGGAGGAGATTGTGGGGCAGTCACCTTTTGGTTCGCGGATGCACGATGGTAGGTATGATATGGCGCTCAGAGGTCCTGGTTTGGTTTACGTTTTGACGATATCACGAATTGACGACTTGCGTGGGTTTCTGGACAGTGTTTTCGGGCCATTTCCTATACTTGATGTGAGCAACAATCATTTAAGCCAACAGTCCCAACAAGAAAAAAATCTTGCCTCCCTCCCCTTCAACACTGAGAAGGTGATCCACCCGCACTGTCTCCAAGCTTCCTTAAAACACGACCGGACTTCGTGCCCGGCTGTCTGGAGGAAAGTGGAAGCTTGGGGACAGATAGACGTGGCTAATACGAGTCTGTCAGTCTTCGCTAGCTCTCCGTGAACGAGTACCGATTTACAAAGAGGGCGACTCTTGGCCGTGTCGGAAAACCAAGCGAAGGTGAAGGCTGGAGAAGGATGAACCAAAAGTCCCGGAAGCAGAATCTCCATGACGTTGATTTACTTGCTAGGATGACTCTTACTGCCATACTTGATCGGATTCTTTGGAAGGGGTAGAGAAGCGGCTCAATGAATCAAAAAGTACGTTCCAGCAGTCGGTTTTGATATCGGGACGGCCCTCCTCAGTCAAAACACAGTCTTCTTCCCCAAAAAAGCCACGGCGCCCACCCCCGCCGCTGCCTTCTCCTTCGCCTTCTTCTTAGCCTCCCACGAAGGATGCAACGGTCCCTCATCCCCTTTCCGCTTCCCCTTCGCCTCTCCTCCCCTACCAGCACTTCTCTTCCCACTCACCACTTCCCCATTGGCACCACTCGCAGGCTGTTGTCTACTCCTCCCACCACCTCTCATTCCACTTCTCCCCCTGCCCCTCCCTTGCCCATCACTAGCCCCCCTCCTAGCATCCCATCCTTCATCCCGCTTCTGCACCCGCTGTTCTTGCAGCAAATGCTTCGCCCCCTTCCCAAATTTCTTCTCCCATATTGCACGGCGCTCCTGCTGCCCGCGTCGGTTCTTGCGCGGTTGAGCCGCCGAGGGCTCGGTGTCTGAGGGGGCGGAGCAGGAGTCGGAGCCGGACCAGTAGCCGCCGATGAGGGAGGGGAGGAAGGTCGTTTGTTTGGTGGCTGGGGGGGGTTTGGGGGGGTGGGTGCTGCGGGGAACGGTTGGTGGAGGGGTGGGAGAGGGTAATAGTGATGGGGAGGGGAAGGGAGAGGGAGAGAGCGAGTGAGAAGGGTGGTAGTGCGGCGGAGGGGCTATGATAGCTCTGGTGGGGAGGGGGGAGTCTTGGGTTTCTGGAGTGCTGTTTGCGTTGAGGCCTTCCCAGGAGTCACTTCCTTGTGCTTCTGCGTCGTCATCGGAATCGGAATCAGCTAGTCTTGAGTGGTATTGGTCGTAATCGGTGCTTCCGCCCTCACTGTTCGACATATCGTCGGCTTCGACAGAGACGCTACGCCGTGGGCTTCGCAGAAGGCTGCGACTTTCCCTGGCTAGCTTCTCTCTTGTCGTAGCATTACTCGTGGCGTATGGCGCAGGTTTCTGACTCTTGATTACCGACGAGGGTTTATCATTGTAATCCACAGCTCTAAGCCTCTTCTTCTTGCGTGGGACTTCACCTGTAGCGATCCCCAACTCTCGATGAACATTCCCAAGAACATCTGCCAATGCCGCCTTGACTGGATTGGAGTTGAAAAGCCTCGCCGTAACATTCGCCGTGGCCGTGTCCGAGGGCTCCGATAACTGCGAAACCTTCGCGGCAATATATGCCGGAAAGGCAGGAGAAGTCGATATACGTTTCGATTTCAGCAGCGATTTATATAAATGCAATTCTGATGTAGTGTGGAAATCTAGCGTCTGTAAGAAACCCTTTCAGTACATCTATAGCACTATGGTTGAGGCACTGACCTTCAATGCCATGACCTCATGGGCCAGCCGTGCTGTTTCCGCTGGGGCATTCTGCTCTTTTGCTGTCTTCTGCCGTCGTCCTAGCTTTTGGCGCTCGAAACCTCGGCTGACCTTGAAAGCACGAAAGAGGGTCTTCTTGCCATTGTCGAGTATGCCGTCGAGTCCTCCTCGGCGGGGCGACTTGCGCCTAGCGATGTCGGAGTGGTTGCCATCTTCGAGCTTGCGTTTGAGCATTGGAATGTCCATGGCACAGAAGCGCCGGGGCAAACTATGCACGTCAAGGCTCTGCGCTGCACAGGTGTTTGTTAAAGAAGGTGCAAGTGCAACGCAGTGTGCAAAAACCTTGCCAAGCAATACGGTCTAGGGCTCAGATAAGGCTAAAGGGCTCCTGAAACAGACTTCACCCTGGTCATATGATCTTTTCCTTTTCATGTCCAGCTAGAAAGCAAGAGTACTTACGTATAGCTGTATGGAGGCTATTGGTAGAGTACCTTGCATGAACAATAATCTCAAGTTCCTTACGGTCTGCCAATCTGCAATTATGACCATCTGATCCCCTCGGTTTTGCCAGCTATCGATAGTAATACTTGAAAGTCGAAAATGGTGTCCTTGATTGGGGCCACCCAAATACTGCTTGCATTGACTCTCATTGTCGGCTTCTATACTACATGGTATTCGATATACCAAAATGGCACCATCGAGCTCATGAGAGATGTCCGTGACCGAGGCCCTCATATACTTCCAGGGACCAAAGCTCCACTCAAGAAATCTTACATTGGACTTGGATGGATAGACTATCAGCTTACTGTCCTTACACTGTTCTTTTGGGAAGCTGTTGATGGCTCTCGTCCAGCTGCCTCGCTGTTTTGCTTCGGGTTCGCGGGGCAAGCGGCAGCAGCTTGGAGTATTCTATGTGTCGATGGCCGAAGATTTGGTAATCGTCGGAAGCTTGTATCCTTGTAAGCCTCACAACGTATTTCACCTGGTCCTAGATCGATCAGTCTCTGACCGGTCACAGTGTCACGTGCTGGGGAATAGCCATTCAACTGTACACTTTCGCCGTCTTCATGCCGTTGTACCTGATTATCCACCTTGCTACGTCACCTACAGTATCGTCACGCGTAGCCAAAAACTACGCAGTTGACGTTCCCAACCTCTTGAGCGTACCGATATCCCTTATCATAGGCTTCGTCTTACCTTCTGTCCTTCTCTCCTTGCCTGCCCCTTCAGTCTTGAGCTTCGACCAGAAACAGACGTACATTGCTTATTGGCAAATGTTTCCTATCTGGTTTGAGATTCTCCAGCAGCTGTTTTCTTTCGTCCTTGCCAAGCTTCTTCAGACAACGTTGAAGTCGTCAACAAGCCCACAGAAACAAAGTCGGCGGACCATGGAAGCTTTGAGGTCGGTCTATATATTCGCATTAGCTATCGCAGGAGTCACACACGTCACGGCGGTCATGCTCTCCATGACATCGATGCTTTTCCCGGCCCTCTTCGCACCACAGTTCCGAGGGGAGCTCAATCCGTCGAACGTGTTTCTGACCCAATCATTCTTCGCATCGAAGTCAATAAGCTCAATCGGTGCGGGTGCGTTGCAGCTTCTCCAGTACGACGACATGGTTGGGTCTATTGCTCTGCAACTCTGGGCTGTAGCTTTGTATCTTAATTCAAATTCAAGGACTTCGAAAGTCGACAGCTGGACAGCCATAAAGGTAGTATCTGCTTTCGTAGCATCAACGGTACTGTTTGGGTCGTGCGGATGTGCTGTATGCTTCATCTGGGCAAGGGACGAGCTCGTCTTCACTGAGAAAGAGGACGACGATCGAAAGTCCCTTTAGATTTGCTTCTTACAACCATTCACCGAAGCAAAGGAGGAAAGGTGGCATTCGTGCAATATCCCACGCTCTGGCTGGTGTGGAGCCCTGATCTGTTAGGCATGATCTTCGAAGACTGCTCCGGTAGGCAGCTGTGTGATCTGGCCCGATGGAACCTCTGTCTCTCATTCCGCATCGTAAGGAGTGTCTTCAAGACCGCGGATGTGGGCCGGTAGGATTATGAGGAGGTTGGTGGAGGAAATGAAGCTTGACTGATCGACCAAAGGCAACATAGCTCGAGTCATGATTGGGACTCGTACCTATGGACCAACCCAGCCAGAATTGTACTTTCGTCAATGAAATGCGTATGAGACTCGGGCGATCAATGCACATCGCATCATATCATCGGATGCGAGAGCTGGATTAATTTAAAGAACCATGGATGAACATTGAGCAGAAATTTCGTTGCGAAAGTATTCGGAAAACGGGGTTTTCTGTATCGTCTAACATATGTACAAAACAGAGCGCTCTATTTCTTCGGTTCTTCTTGTTTCGGTTCGGGTTTCGGAGTCGGTAATTTGTACTATGCGGCGGACGACGGTTAGCTTTAGCACCACAGGGTAGGTTCAGAAACACATACCGTTTCTGGCTTCCTGTCTTTCCCTGGTCCAACCTGCTCCCATCTACGCAATATCTGAGTCAGCATTGCTTTTTTGTTCCGGAACTCTGAAGTAAGCATATCCTGGGAGCGGATGTTGCTTCGAAGCGCTCGAGGTCGCAAAACGCGCAATTTAGGATCTCAGATACTCGGGGATTGTGACTTACGCGGCCGTCCCACCCTCGAAGTTCCGGAAGGCTTGCGTCAGCTCTAGCGGCTCAACCACGATTCGCTTCTTCTCCTCATCATATCTGATCTCGGTGTACCCTGTCAAAGGGAAGTCTTTCCTCAATGGATGCCCGTCAAATCCATAGTCTGTCATGATACGCCGCAGATCGGGATGGCCGACAAAGAAAACCCCAAAAAGATCGTATACTTCCCTCTCGTACCAATTTGCGCCGTCATATAAGCTCGTTATACTCGGCACAGGTGTAGCTTCGTCCGCGTACGTCTTTACCCGGATCCTCGAATTATGCCTCACACTCAGGAGATTGTAGACAACCTCGAACCTTGCGTTTCTTGTTGGATAGTCCACTGCTGTAATGTCTGCTACCATTGTGTACTCGGCGGCTGTGTGGTATTTGAGGAAGGAGATCACCGGAATGACGCCTGATGGTGGGATGTAGATAGTGAGCTCATCTTTCCAGATGGAAAATTGTTGGATATATTTGGGAAGGCAGGAGACCAGGTATTGCCCGTAATTGTGCAGACTTTGGGCTTTATCTTGGTACTTGTCGGCGGGATCTGTGACTGGGACATGGAGTTTCCCCCCCGCTATAGTCAGCGTTAGCAAAGAATCCATTGTGTGAACGGCCACTCCGGTAGCATACGCGGTCGTTGAGCATGCCGTAGGTTTGGTGTATCGTCTTGTGACGCTTGTTCTTTAGATCGTCGAACCGCGCAGCTCAAGGGCCGTGAAGTGATTGTAGGTCTGAGACCAGCTCGGAGGGCGCCAAATCGAGGCGCAATACTGCTGGCCCTCATCACCGTCACTGTAGATAGGAACTTCTCTTGTCTGAAGCTCCTTCCGCCAATCCGTACTCGTGCTTGATGTCGTCAAACGCCATGATTGGGCCGCCGATGAACTAGCGCTACAGGGCCCAAAGCGAGCTAGCTTGGCCTTGGCGCGAATTTGAAATGGCATCCGCCTTTCATTTCACCTGACATTTTGCATCTAATTCACATCTATCAATTCATGGTGTACCTTGCGTCTCTCGCTCGCTATATCTGCATCTTCTATCGTCCAGCATAAGATCCCCATGCTGAGCTCACTTCCCCAGACTATTTCGTTGTCTGTCCGCGCCTCTGGCTCTTGCGCCCCTCGCCGCCTACCCCTTCAACCCCCTTCACGATGGCGACCCGAAACCAGCAAGATGCTTTCATGGACGACTCCGATGATTCATGGTAAGCATTAAATGCGGATGGTCATGATTCGTGGGAATACCTGGCTGACGACTGATTCATAGTCCCCTTTGCGTCGAGGAGTTCGACATCTCAGACAAGAACTTCAAACCATGCCCTTGCGGATACCAGGTACTTCCCTCCACTCCTTACAAACAACAGAGATAAAATGTGGCTCTGTTTGAATTTGCGGGTTCGACTTACATTTCGGTTGCCTAGGTCTGCCAATTTTGCTACAACAACATCAAGACTAACATGAATGGGCTATGCCCCGCATGCCGGAGACCTTATGACGACAAAAACATCCAGTGGAAGATCATAAGCCCTGAGGAGTGAGTCTGCACCCTTCAACTAGCTGCGACCACGCTAAAATCCGACAGGGCCAAAGCAGACATTGCAGCGCAAGCCAAGAAAAAAGCTTTTGCAAGGCAAAAGGAGACGGAGAGACGACAAGTTGAGACTCTGAATCGAAAACACCTGGCAGGCCTCCGTGTCGTACAAAAGAACCTTGTCTACGTTGTTGGCCTCAACCCCAAGAGTCGAGAGGAGGATCTACTACAAACACTTCGAGGCGATCAATACTTTGGGCAGTACGGGAAGATAATAAAAATCGTTGTAAGCAAGGCCAAAGAGGGAGCATCCAATAATTCGATAGGCGTCTATGTCACATTTGCACGGAAGCAGGACGCTGCCAGCTGTATTGCTGCTGTGGATGGTTCACAAAATGGTGACCGTGTGCTAAGGTGAGTCTGGAATACATGGTATCGGATGCGCCCCTAATTGACTGCAATCATACAGGGCTCAATACGGCACAACCAAGTATTGCTCTGCATATCTCCGAAACGAGATTTGCAATAATCGACAGTGTATGTTTTTACATGAGACCAATGAGGACCACGACAGCTTCAGTCGAGAAGATCTTTCATCGATGAATGCGGTTTCCACACAACGATCGGCGCAATCTTCATCCTCGGCCGCAGCCAAAATTATACAGCAACCTTCGCAACCTCAGCCACCTCCGCAAAAAGCACCACAAAATGTATCAGCAGCATCGCAATCCATGGCTCGCCAGGGAAGCTTGGATGAGGCTATGAGCCGGAGTGATAGTGGAGACGGTTCTGCCCTTCCTTCAACTGCTAGTTGGGGCAAACAAGCTGTGCAAGCTGAGAGTAGGAGATCGAGCAAGCCGGCCAGCGTTTCTGCCCCCAGTCCAGTGGTCGCGAATGCAAGCCTTTCCTCTCAATCCGTATCAGCTCAACCCTTAACGGCTCAAACATCAACACAAGTGCAAGTGCCTCAGCCATGGCAAGCAGATGCGCCAGCAACCCTCCCAACAGTTTCGCCTGCTGCACCAATTGAGCAGCCCACCGCAGCGTCCAATGCGATATCAGAGGAATATGTCTCCCCAAGCTCACGTGCTTTGGAGCGAGCGATGAAGAAGGTTATGGAGTCGTCCTACAAATTTGTCTTCGACCAATCACCGTTCTCAGACGTAGAACTCAAGGAGTTGGACAGCTATCCGCTACTGTTCGATCCGAACGGTGGCTTGATACGTTATAGAATGGAGAAAGAGCGAGAGCAGGCGCGGCTGAAACAGGAAGAGGAGCGCAATGCTCTGAGGGCATTATCGATCAGTGGGGAGGACGAAAATCCTGCCAGCGGAAGCTTACAATTAGGAGGCGAGCCCGAGACACAAGACGACCAGAACCAAACCAGCGGGCGAGGTAGCTCCGAACCTCGGAGTGCAATACAGCCACCAATAATCGGGTCAGGATTGCTTAGCAATTCACCATTGAGCGCCTCGAATCTATTCGGACACAACCCGATCAATCCATTACTGACTGGTCGAAGTTTTACGCCTCAGGTCCAGCAGCAGGTCCAGCAGCAGGTCCAGCAGCAGCTACAGCAGCTTAGGCCAAACACGAATCAACAGAACGTCTTCACCTCCCAGCCCCAACAAGGATATTCTGGCCATACAAGCATGCATCACCACCAGCAATCGAATCCTTTCCAGAACCAGAGCTTCGGGAGCATCCCTGGTCATGCTCGACAGGCTTCACGCTTCGCATTTGCAAATGAATCGTCCACTTCGACTGTCGCAAGTATCAAGCCAACCGGCATACCTCAACAATCGGGTATGCTTCCTTCCAGTCAACCTAAGCAATTCCAAAGCCAGAGTTTCCATCAAGCGAACGCGCCAATCCAGCCCTTCTACAGTGGAGTCCAAGGACCACCTCCCGGCCTCAAGTCGAGTGGGACCCCCCCTGTCAGCGGAGGCGGTATGTTCGGTCAAGGTCATGGATTCACCAGTGCCATGGGCGGCAATCTTGGGCTCGGCAACATCAGTGGTGCAAGTAAGGACACCAATGAAGAGCTGATGCGCGAATTGCTACGCGGAAGAAATGGAAATCTCAATGGACATGGACATGGACATGATTCTGGAAAGCGTGAGTTCAAATTTCCTTCTGTATTACCTTCCGCGACCTCCGACACAGCCCCTGCCTCTAGCCTCCTCAACTCGCTTTATGGGTCGCAGCTTGGCAGCCTAAATGGCTATCAAGAACACAACCTTCAGAGGCAGAAGAAGAAGGGGAAGAAGCACAGACATGCTAACACTTCCTCCTCTGGGGGAGGTGGTTTAGTCAATCTTGCGGACCCGAGCATATTACAAGCTAGAATGCACCACGGCGGTGCAGGGCAGGGGCAATATGGTGTTCAAGGTCAAGGTGGGTACAATCCGAGTGGCATGATGTATGGCGGCGGCTACGGAGGCCGATGGTAGTTGCGAGCAGCACTTTTCCTTTCGATCTTTTGCGTTTGGTCTTTCTCATGGCATATTCTACGACATGGGAGCGAAAGATATCTGTCCCACCCGGCGTGGCATGGGATTTTCCAGGTATAGGCAAAGATGCTTACGGTGTCAACACACGGCATGAGCTCCGGGCATTTACGGGCGACATTTGGTTTTTGTTTCCGTCACAAACATATTTCAGTTCTCTTAGCGACACCGTAGGGGTCTGGTTGGCTACAGCGTAGCACCTTCGTCGTCGTCCTCGTCGTGGCCGTCATGTACGTAAATACCCCTACTCCTGATCCTGAACTCGGGCAGGCATACAAAAGATATTCTTCTCACCATATTCTTGCTATATAGCTTCAAATGCTCTTATTTGTGCCATGACGAGACGACGACGAGCGGAAAGAACCATGACTGCCCTGTGACAGCTTATGTATCTGGTAGTAGATAGATTTGCGGTGCGCTTGTTGTAGTCCTTGTCATACTCCTCCGAGTGCTGTTTTTTTTTTGCCTGGTCATCTCAGTCAAGCTCTTCCAGACACGGTCAACATGGTATTAATAGTATCATTACTAACATAATTCAATGTGTAGGATCCCGAATTCTGCCCCATCTCCAGACTGCAACACCACTCGATGGCGGATCTGGCAAAGGCCGTGCCGCAGACGTTACTGAGCCAGCTTCGGCGGCAAAAAGCAGTGCCAAAGATCAACCCAGAACACACACCCCAGTACCATCGGGGCTTCAGGACTTTCCTCCGCTTGTTGCTCCTCAACCTCGACCTGCTCCTCCAAAACGAAACACTACTTCGACAACTGCCGCGATTAAACCTGTCGTACCAGTCATTCCTACGCCTCTCAATCGTATAGCCAGTAATATCAAAGATGTGCAATCCACTCAAGCGGTTTCGGAGACTCAAGGCGCAGCAAAATCCGACAAACCTCCTAAATCTTTGGAGCCTGTAGCCGATATCGCACCTGCAGAAGTATCAGCAGCGGTAGACCCCAAGGTCGATCCACCCAAAGCTTTAGTAAGCGCACCGAAAGGTGGAACGGACATCAACAATGATCTGCTCCCTGCTGTGACAAGCAACAAGGCTGGGAAGGCTGTGGAGAAGCGTCAACCAACTGCAAAGATCGACGTCAGTGCCGCGAAGATTGCAACAGGAGTGGATCCCAGCAAATCTGCAAAAGCTGTGTCTAAGAATCAGAAGCTCTCAGACCCAAGCACTACCACTCAACAGGCTGTACTTTCGCGTCCTAGCAAAGGACAATCGAATACGCCCACAGAGAGCATAGGAAAATCTTCTCCGATTTCTGGAGGTCGTTCTACTCAACCCCGTACATTAAAAGTGGTACCAACCTCCCACGCTGAAATCACCCCAAAGGTGGGATCAGCTTCCCCAAGTGTACCAGAAACCCCCTCCGTGATGAATAAGCCGCTATCACGCCGGCCAAGCCTAACTTCAATTCACGCTCCTGGTACACCAATGAGCGAGAAGATCTCAGAAAATGCTTCGGTCACATCTACATCCATGTCTCGAGCCAACTCTCCGCCCCCGAGCAAAGTTGGGACTGCTCCTATTAGGCACATCTCCAAGAGCCAGCAAAAGAAGGAGAGACAAGCCCGAGCCAAGCAAGCTGAGGATGCCACAAAGAGTGAAGCAGCGCCTTCTAAATCCATAGCGGAAGAATCTGAGATCGCCCCTATTATTGGCAGAAAGAAGAAGACTAAGAAACCTAAGAACAATACTGATACCACCCCTGCTGTTACCCGGCCTACATCACCTCTCCCGGCTGACGAGGCCATTGAGGAGAAACAAGAGTCCCAGCCGGCCACGCCGCTCAAAGCGTCGAAGGACGTGAAGATGAAGGAGACTCCCACGACCGAACGTTCAATCGAGCCGGAATCACCAGCAACACCTGAAGTCGTGTCTTCCAACAGCGAGCAGGCCAAAGCATCACTCACGGGCGTATCAATTCTAGCAAGCCTTCAAAGGGCCGGTGAACTCACAGCGACTGTTCAAGAGCTCTTTAAAGGCGTCCCTGGCCTGAACCAGCGCTTCGATCTCCCCGCCAACGCGTTTCCTCACAGTCCCAGCCTCCCACCACTGAGCGAGGCTCAGCGTGCTCTACTAGACCAGGGCATACCTGTCCACATCGAGTTCAAGCACAACAAGCGAATGATAGTGCTTCCAGACCGCACCACCCTCAGCCATCTAAGCAAAGAGCAAGCACAGCGCTACGTCGCACTCCACAGGTCCATCACGCTTACATCCGAGCATTTCGCTGACATATTCTTCACCGCTTCTCGTCAAAACTCAAAGGTCCTCCAAATGCATCCGCCAAGGAAAGTATCGAAGAACCCGGAAGACGGCCAGACGTTGGCGAACCGATTTGGTAGCCCGCCGGCGTTGGATCCGACGCCGGCTGGGCATCCTATCTTACCTGCGATGTATCCGACTAATGATAAGCTGGGGCCGCAAAGGCCAATCATGGAGGTTGAGGATGCGGAGCGGGTCCTGATGGCTACGCGAAAGGAAACTGAGGCCATGGAGAAGAAATTGAATGCATTAATGAGAAAGAATCGGAGGATGATGTTCGGAGGCCACTAACGTTGGGCGTCCCCTGAAATCGGGTCTGAACCGGCATTAAGTCTGCGTCAGCATCGGGCTGTCATTGTGCCATCTCGGGGCACGCGAAACAAAGGCAATGGCCAGATCATTTGTTACGAGGAAGAGTGAAGACTGGGCTTGCAAGGGGGCTTTGGAAGGATTTCAACAGAGGCAAGGGCTTCTGTCCACCAGCGATGGAAATACTCAACTCCACTTTCTATTGTTACACTTCCACTGTACCATAGCCATAAGAGCATGCTAGAACTCTCATTCTTGCCCCAGGCTCTGTAGAGCATAGGTCTTGGCTTTCTCTTTGAGCATGCTGCTGTAACATACTTAGACTCCAGTAGCATAATGTCACGTACTTCTTGGATCCCGTCCTGTACCTATAGAGACATCCTACATGATAGGATTTTACGCGATTTGTCTGACTGGTGATCTGATAGATCTATATTCGCAGCTTGAGCCCGCAGCTTTCAGGGACAGCATTGCATCCTCCCCAGAGGACAAAGAGCTTCATAACCGGGGTATGACAAGCACAGAGGAAATCTCCAATGTACAACATGGAGAAGATTGTACAATGGTACCCATATCCCTCCTACGACAGCCAGCTGCTTTCAGCCCAAACTCAAACAGCCAATGCATGTTTTACCCCCATCTCCGCTCCATCTCCAAACCATCATCCTCCGCCTTCGATCTCGGTTGTTCCTTCCCTCCTACCCCAACCCCTACAATCATAATCCCCCCTTCCTCATCCTCATTTCCGCTCCCTGTCTTAACCCCCCTCCGCGACACACAAGCCACGAATGCAACGGATGCGGAGCGCGAGGATGATGGCGCCCAGTACGGCGAGAAGAGCGATGTAGAGGGCGCTTGCGGGGTTGATGGCGCAGAGGGAGCAGTGGGAGGGGGGTTG
>JAABUS010000549.1_pt1 | contig 94236 bp, 103 predicted proteins | sample 5560161 | NCBI WGS metagenome assembly JAABUS01 (sample SAMN10711885, study PRJNA513376) | rock metagenome | isolation source: Antarctica rocks | place: Antarctica: Victoria Land, Trio Nunatak nord | collected 2016-01-04
CCGAATGCAATCATCGTTTGCCACGGCTGTAGCATAGCTTTTTGATGGGCATGTGATGATCTTCAGTACAATCTACGGCCGTATGCTTTATTTGTAGCAACATTGATGGTGACTCGAAACACTAGCAACATAGATCTGCACGGTTCGGGAGAAGCCTGACCGCCTCGGGTTCTTCAAGAACCAGCGAACTCTTTCCACGAACTCTCAACATCCACTATTGCATTAGGCGAGAAGCACAGGCAAGGTTTTCCCCACCTGTATTGTTAGTAGACCAATCGCAAATCAAATAATAGAAACACTGTAGTTTCACAAGCAATGGCGCATGATGCTTCATCCTGAGTCTTTGTGACTAAGTAAACGCACTGACGAAGTATAAGAATATACCGTAAGGCTAAGGATGACGATGGATGTTCTAATGTAAAGCAGGGGACTGTGCCCTAGACAATCGTTGCGCAAACATTCAGCCGTTCCAAAACAGCCTTGACATCCTCCTAGAAGTTGTGTAACTACTCCTTTTCATGTGAGAGATACATAATCCAACAAGAGTACTTTAGAAGGAGACGAGCATCAACGATCGGCCCCCTTGCTTAAACGAGGCGCTCCTTCACCCGCTAAGTTTCTAGGCCAGGGCCCCCGAAACACACCCCTAAAGCAGAAGAATTAGAGTTTGTCGATCACTCTCCATTTCTCCTTTCGGGTGGCCACCCTCTCCCACCTTCACACACACCCGACAATCTACTTATTCTTCTCAACCACGACATCAGATTGGGAATTGCGGTGTCGACAACAGCAGCAGCTGCTGTATATCGTCACCGAGGTAAACATCTGGAAGCTTTGCACTACCACTGTCACTGAACAGCCAGACCTTCCGCGCTACCTAAGCCGGCGCTAGCCCATCCACCAATTTAATCAAAGAAATCTTGCGTACAACCGACCTTTGTCAACTCCGCTTGCGCATTACACACTCTGCATCTCGACGACAAGGGGAGGTCGGTGTCTCGAGGCATCATCTACTATAATAGATACAATCACGGTGAGCAACTTCCTTGTCATACCCAGTCGCGATCCCCGCAGCGCACAGCCCTGGCAGTGGCAGGCCTCCGCTCGACTTCCATCAGCCCAGCTTCGCTCCTTCTCTCTTTTCATCTCCCACTGCCTTAGATGGCGTCCCTAATTGCTACCAACTATTACTATCGAGATACCAGAGACTAATCGATACGCCAGATAACGCCTGTTTATCTCACCTTGTTTGCGCTCTAGCCGCTGTACTTCCAGACCTCCACCATCATGGGTTGTGGAATGAGTACAGAAGAGAAGGAGGGAAAAGAGAGGAATGAGCAGATTGAGAATCAATTGAAGCGCGACAAGCTCTCACAACGAAATGAGATCAAGATGCTCCTCCTTGGTAAGAGCTAAGCTTACAGGACCTCGCGGCTGAGGCTAATCTACAATCATAGGAGCTGGAGAGTCCGGCAAATCGACCATCCTGAAGCAGATGAAGCTCATTCACGAGGGCAGCTACTCGCGTGATGAGCGAGAGTCATTCAAGGAGATCATCTACAGTAACACAGTCCAATCGATGCGCGTCATACTAGAAGCCATGGAATCACTCGAGCTGCCACTTGACGACCAACGAACCGAATACCACGTGCAGACTATCTTCATGCAACCTGCTCAAATTGAAGGCGAGAGTCTTCCTCCGGAGGTTGGCGGAGCAATTGACGCCCTATGGAAAGATGCCGGTGTACAAGAATGCTTCAAGCGATCAAGGGAATACCAGCTGAACGACTCAGCAAGATAGTGAGTGTTTTCACAACATTGCCATCCGTTCTAGGTGCACCGAAGATGAGACTGCAGCTTATTTGCCGAGACATCACAAAGGGCCTCGGCGCAACCAATCCTGTGGGTCCATTGCGCATGCTGACCCGCATACTTAGTTACTTCGACTCCATCGGCCGCATCGCACAACCCGACTACCTCCCCAACGACCAAGATGTACTTCGATCTCGAGTCAAGACTACTGGCATCACTGAGACCACCTTCATCATCGGCGAGCTCACCTACCGTATGTTTGACGTTGGAGGCCAGAGATCTGAGCGAAAGAAATGGATACACTGCTTCGAGAACGTCACCACCATCCTCTTCCTTGTCGCCATCTCGGAATACGACCAGCTGCTCTTTGAAGATGAGACTGTTAACCGTATGCAAGAAGCCCTCACCCTATTCGACTCCATCTGCAACTCCCGGTGGTTCGTCAAGACCTCTATCATCCTGTTCTTGAACAAGATCGATAGGTTTAAGGAGAAACTTCCTGTTTCTCCTATGAAGAATTATTTCCCGGATTATGAAGGCAAGCTTAATCAAATCGGATCCAACGGTCGGCAGCATCAGCAATCTAATATTAGTGAAGGTGGATCCGATTACGCTGCTGCTTGCGACTACATCCTCAACCGCTTCGTCTCCCTCAATCAGCACGAGACCAAGCAAATCTACACGCATTTCACCTGCGCTACCGACACCACCCAGATTCGCTTCGTCATGGCAGCTGTCAACGGTACGTCTTAGCTTACTACTACATTGATGATATTTTGCTAATTACCGTCTATAGACATCATTATCCAAGAGAACCTTCGTGACTGTGGTCTGTTGTAGAATCGACCCATGCAGTGCGTGGACAAGAAGCTGAATTTTATGGAGGTCTCTTTTTCTAAAAAGTTCCTTCTCCGAAGGCTCCCCACTTCTCCCGAGGCAAGCAGACTCTTTTTCGCAAACGGTTGAGATCATGCATACGCGATTAATTACTCCTGGCACACACACACACCTACGAAGCTCCCCTGTATGTGCGAGAGCTACCTTCGCTGGCGAATCCTAGTGCTAAGACACTCCATGGCGTAAGGGATCGGATGTTTGTGGCGCACTTCGAACATGCCCAGTACGGTTTTTCCAATGTGATACCAGTATACGGGAGGAGCACTGCTTCTACCCTTTTCGTTATAATCCTTCAGCATGCGGGATTGGGAAGGGGGTACAATGTCGGTTTTAGAATGTTGCGCTTGTAATGGCAAGTATGTCTGTTATTGAAATGAAAGCAATCACAACGATTTGAGTGCTCCTACTGGTGCATCCACTCAGATCTCATCATCTTACGATGATTTTACGACCCGTCTGTTTTCCGTGTGTTGAAATCATCTCAACTGTGCATTTCTGGCGCCTCATTGCTCGTTCTTTGGTCCAAGCTTTAGTTATGGTGCTGCGGAACTTTTATTGGAGCCTACGCCCTGCACGGCCCAGACAAATTTCCGTCCACCCCTCACAACCACATGGCAGCGCCGTCACCGTCAGCGCTATTCCGAGTTATTACGCTCAGGCCCAGTGTCGCTAGAGCTCCTGAGTCCTCGATGGTGGCCATCAAGAGTTGAGAGCGGACTCGTTAGTCTCCGAAAGGCGGTCTACCACACCACCCACAGCTCTTCTTGAGCTCTACAATACATATTTAATCGACTCCAAGCGTTTCAGGCGCTTGCTACTTTCAAAACCATGGCATCAATGATCTCTTTGTTCGAGTGGTACCTCGTCGCCGAGGAGGTCAGCGTAGACTGCTTGAGCTGCGTAGAACCCACGGAGGCAGCTATAGTAGCATTGAGCCTGTGTCCTGTCCTACCATACCATACACCAAGTTCCGTGACTTCCCTTACCCCTAATACCTTACCTCCAAGACGTAAAATCGCCTTCGCTCGCGCGAGCTACTTCGCCAAGGCGAGGCTCAAGATACGCGCCAAGGTACTGTCTCCGACTGCAAGCAACAACGTTACATTTTTGCGTATATTGGCATCTTCATAGCCCAAATACAGTCTTTACAGTTCAATTACAGCATGTCCTATCCTATGACTCAATTGGGTGGTGGGGGTCAGTCCCGACTTCCTCGAATCCCCAACCATAATGTTCCATCCGGCTAACAACCACAAGCCTTCAACCACCCCGCTCACCACGATAGCGAAGCCGAATATGACCGCCTGCGCGACCTCGCCCGCCAGGAAGCTGCGAAGAGGTCGTCATGCTTCGACAAGGTGCGCCTCACCCCTTCTCCATCCCTACACAACATGCGCCCAAATCCCCTAGGAGCCTCGACTAACCACTGTCTAAGAACAGTCACGGCATGCATACGACCGCGGCGACGGGGCCGCCGCTCACGAGCTATCTGAGGAGGGCAAGAGGCACGGGGCAATGATGGACCAATACAACAAGCAAGCTTCAGACTACATATTTCGGGAAAACAATGCTGTGGGGCGTGTGGATGGTGATACGATAGACCTGCATGGACAGTTTGTTGAGGAGGCGGAGCAGATACTTGAGCAGAGGATAAGATATGCACAATCGACGAATCAGGATCATCTTCATGTGTAAGAGCCCTCGGCCCTGGCCCAGCATCGTCTCCTCTTTATCCACGCTCCAACTTTAACGCGTCTAGGATTGCAGGATTTAGACTGATATATATGTGAGAACAGCATCGTAGGTAAAGGCAACCACTCCCCCAACCACATCCAAAAAATAAAACCCAAAGTCGAAGAAATATGCCAGGAACTAGGCCTCCAATACGCTACCGAGGCCAATGCGGGGCGCATGTATATCAGTCTCACAGGCGGACCGGCCGTAATGCCGGGCCATCTAACAAATCACCATGGAGGCGGTTATGGGCAGGGGTATGGGGGTGGAAAACCTTATCAGCAACATCAGCAGCATGGAGGCCAACATGGTGGTGGTGGTGGTGGTGTTCAGCAGGCGGGCTATGGGCAGGGAGGATATGGCCAGCAGCCGCCGTATCAAGGGCAGCAGCAGGGGTATGGACAGCAGCCACAGATGGGATATCAGCAACCGCAACAACAACAACAGGGAGGCTATCAACAAGGTGGTGGACAGCAGCAGGATCAGAATGCGCAGATTGAGGCCGAGGTTAAGAAGTGTTTGCCTAAGATTCTGCGCATGTGTCAGAAGCAGTGTTGTACTGTTATGTAAGTGAGGTGGTTCGACATGAAGAGCATTGAGAACATGTGCCGCGGCGTTGGATATGAAAAATGGCGAAAATTTGTAGATAGATACCCCGGATGTGGAATATGTCATTCTCATGTCATTCTTGCTCAAGAAATTAGTACTCCCCTGAAAGGTTTACCCTTGCAACGAGCATTTTCCAGCTTCTGGCGCATGTAACTTGATACTGTCAGACTAGCCGCATGGTCAATACCGTTGTTCTATTTACTCCGACGCTGTCTCACCAATCAAAGAATCGCTGTCTCAAATCTACCCTTCAATATTCCTTCAGACACACCTCGCTATATACTCCCCTTCTCTGTCATCCAATCTCACTCTGTCATCAACCCCCACACCATCCCCACATCCCCACATCCTCACATCTCCACATACCAACCATATCCCAAACCCTCCACGCACCCAAAATGCCCACCACATCACAATCCAGCCGATCATCTCTCAAGCAGCTCCTCCACGATGCAATATCACGTCTCAAACGATTCATTCGCTCACCGACCACGAAGGAAACTCGGCGTGTCAAGCCATGTTCTAGACCGGTTATATGTACTGATCAGAGTTTTGATGAGGCGACGGGGGTTGTGACGCTGCATCGAAGCTGGTGAGAGTGAGGGGTTGTTGGGGAGGGAGGGACGGTGGTGTGGTTGAGAGAGAAGTGTGAGGGTGTGGATTTTGATGTAGGAGGTTTGGTTGGGGGGGGGAGGGGTTGATGAAGAGGAGATGTAGGTATGAGTGATGGAAAGGGGGGTTTTGGTGTGGTGGTTTAGGTTGAGCGTTGAGCTTTATGCATGGGAAGGGATTGAAAGCCTGTGATGGGATGCGGAAGTGCGCGGTATGGAGGGATGTTGGATGTCTGATGTGGTGATTTGCGTGGTGAGGTGCTCACTTCTAGGCGTTGATTCTCTTCTCGTAGTTGTGTGTTCTCGGTGCTTGAGCGCGGAAGACGATAGAAGTAGGGCATGTTGCGCTCTTGTGATGGCAAAATAATGTTCTTGGAGCGCGGAATAGGGCGAAGGAAGGGGACAAGGCCCTCAAGTTTGGCGTTCTGATTGAACAATCGAGCTAAATGGTAGCAAAACAAGGGGTACTTTCCCTTATTTACACACCGCCAACGCCAACGCTCCCACGAATTGATTGATTTAGTGATCATTCTTCCATCCAACCCTCAAAACCTCAACTTCGGCCCCACAAATACAAGCAATATAGCTACAACCCACAACCCTCCAATCCACGCATACAGCATTATCCGCCCCCACCACCCCTTCCCCTCACTCATCCTCTTCAACAACCCCATCCTCTTCCCCGCCGCCTCCATCCCCGTAGCATTCTTATCCAGCCCCTCCGTCGCCCGGTTCAGGGTCTCGGTATCCGTAGCTAGTGAAGCGGAGAATTGGGTGCTAGAGGCTTTGAGTGCTTGGGCGAGAGTGAAGAGGCTGCTGGTTAGGTTGGCGGATTCGGTGTCGTTGTGGGCGAGGAGGTCGGCTTGATTTGTGGGTGGAGGGTCTGAGGGAGATGTGGATGGGGGCTGTGATGGGTTGTGTCGGTTGCGCAGGGTGGACTGGCGTTCTGATGCCGATACTGATGCTCTCAGGTGTTCTGCATTGGGGGCTGGGTTGGGCTCTGAAGGGTCGTCTTCCCCCAGGATGTCCTCCTCATCTTCGGGTCCGTTGAGATGATCATCATCGTCACCTTGGGCTTCGAGATCGTGTAAGCGGTCTGTAAGGCGTTTTATGAGAGCTCGTTGGGCGAAGAGGTCTGTTTGGGCAGCTTGTTTTCGCGAGGGTAGCTTGATGGATGAAGAGGAGTGTTCGAGGCGTAGGAGGAGGGTGCGGGCGTATTCGAGGTTCTGTGTGGCTTCGTCAGCTCCTCCTCCGTGCTCAGGGTCAGGAGAATTACGGCAGAGGTCTTCGTCCGCTCATAGCTCGAATGTAGCAGCCTTGGGTCGGCATCTGCAGAAAGGATCTTGTGTTCCAATCGCGGGAGCACGCGTCCCAGATCGATTGCCGCTACGTCGCGCTCACTGATGTTCAGGGACGAGGTTCGTGCCATTGCTCGAATTGGGGAAGGGAGCTTTGGATCGTCAGGGGAAGCTTCGGGGGTGATGATATTCCCGGACCATCGGGTTTAAGCCGCTAACGTCACTAAGTAGGGAAACCTTCCGTGATCAACAGGATCGCAGCCTTCTCAGATTGTTCTCCTCCCCATCTGGCACGGTGGGTCTTCGTGGAGGTCATCTGACTCTAGTACAATGACGGCAGCTGTGGGTTCAGCTCTCCAGGCCGTTGCCAAACGGCTGTAGAACTGCTTTACCGAAGTCCGCAAAGCAGTGCAATAGTCATACAGCATTTCTCGGGCGCCAGCCTCAATGTTGTGCACGGGGTACTACTGTGGAATGGGTGACTTCGTGTAAGTGGTTTTCTGCTTTACGTGCAGCCGGATGTTTGGATGCCTTCAATTTCTATGATGATCAACCCAAAAGCATAGTTCAGCTGACGGCCTCTGGACCGAATGAACGAAGAAAATGTTATTATCTTTCGCTCCTATCTGAGAATCCTATCCCACATTTGCTGCTGCATCTTTTCGTCCATGCACACGTGCTCGTTATTCGAAGCTGTCACTGACCACTTTAGTCCAAAATCGTTCCGTCTCATACCTCAGACACTCTGGACCACTGTTTCTGTGATACTGGCGGCGAGACGCATAAAATCGTGCGTTGGTAAACGACCAGTCGAATCACCGCGGGAAGGCTACTGCAGCTCTGTCACGCCGTCGTGCTGCTACGATTGGTGGCTAACCTGAGCAGCTTCCGCTGCACCGTTCGCCTGCCTATCGATTGATTGCAGAAGCTGTATGGACTCCTTACTGTAACAGTATGGTTGTACGGGATCTTGTGGCTTCAGAGCGCTGTACTTTGCCGAACGTTGTATGTTATATGTGTAGATAGACCTGCGAAATTGGGGATAGGTCTGGGGGAAAAGGTCAGGACTCCTAACCCCACAGCCGGGATAGAATTACACCATGCAGCAGACTGCCAGCGGTCTTTAGGCTTGTTGTTTTGCTGTACCATACCAAAGGATATTGGATTGTCAGTTTGAAATCACCAACTGGTGGCTGCCTGCGTAGAAAGCCGTATGCACCTTTTCACACCGCATGAGCAAGCGAAGGACGTCAACCAATTGTCTTGATAGTCGACGGCGAGGAATCAATAGCTTCATGAGCCTCTGGAGGACGACGGCAGCATCATGCACTGCTGGCCACGAAGCACTCAATACGGGCGTGGGGGTGTCTCACGAATTGGTCTTCGCGTACGCATCGAGCCGATTAGTAGGCCATCCCATAGGGGAAATGATCTGCCACGTCAGCCCATGCAATCCGAAGCCAACAAGCCGTAACGAAACTTCCCCTGTAGCGCCTAGGCATGCAGTAGCGCCATTGACGTAAACGAATGATAATATCCCACTAAATGCCAACACCAATTGCCTGCGACAAGCCTGCAGATTGCTCTAACGAGTAGAGCCGAGTGGTGTGTGTTGCTCCATTCTGCTTCGTTTGATTTCTGGCCAAAGCAGGATTTTCCCCGCTCCAGAGATCCGATTTATGGTCGCCTAATTCCCCCCCAACTTTGTTTGTCTTACCATCCTAACAATTTTCCCATCTCTACCCACGAAAACTTTTTCGCTTCGCAACACAACGCTATTGTACTCTGGTTCTCTAAGTCCTCAACAACATCCACAGAAGAGCAACCGCTACTGGCCCCTAGCAGACTTCCAAGGTTGCTTGTTTTCGCTTGTTCTGTTCTCGCTGGACCAAGGCCACTGCCCCAGTGTATAGGAAGATCTCACCTTGACTCGTCACGTTTGTGCAATTTTTCCACAGCGATTCGCCAGTTTTCTTCCGCAGGACAACAATTTGAGCAAGATATTACTCTTTAACAATCATCTCCATCATTAGCCTACCTGGGAGCTCCATAGGATCCATCGGCCTAGCTGCTAGATCTCATTTTCCACAGACAGTGTCAAACAAGGACAAGCCCGTCCAGGATCTTACCCAGGACTCCATCAAGGCAACTACATGAAATAAGAGCGTGTCACTGCTTCCTGCATACAGCTCGCCAAACCTGAGCAATTTTCGCTCTCGTCCGAAGGATTAAACATGAGGTACTACCCTTCACTCCCTCGTAGCATGGTACTATCGTTTCGTTTCGTTTTGCTTTTTGTGTGACTTTCCAACTTTATTCCTGTACCCGCTCTATGGATCCGTGCTGCCCTCAGGCCTTGGGTTTCCCCCGATTTCCTGCATCTTACCACTGTTGTTCATGGAGCCCGTACTTGCTTGGTACTACGACATGTATATGACCTCTCGATTGGCCTCACTGGACTCATTGCCATATTATGGAATCACGATGTCATAATCTGCTCGCTATGCTCGAGAGCTCGAGGCTTGGTGCGTGGCATTTGCGACAAGACTGGCTCCACTGTACAAGGATACCTACAGCACCAGAGGACTTGCAGCCGCGGTCCAGGACTCTGAATACTGCTCTTGAGTAGCTCACTCTGTCTTATCTGACTTGTGTGTTTTTGCTCTCGATGCTACAAACTTTTCTATTGCCGTGATGATCCAGGATATATGCCTCGTCAGCCTGGACTTTGCTCAAAATTCGGCGAGTAACTAGTGGTCTGCTTCCACAGGGGTCACTGACATACTCAACGTTCGAGCTATGTTGCCAACGTTCATGGACTAGATGGTGTTTCCTCCAACGAACTCTATGACGTTTCTTCCTTACTTTCCAAGTACTGGCCATGCATGACCTTGTAAACCTGGACAATGGATCTCATTACAATCGCCCTCTCTATTCGCGCGTCTCCCATGGACACCCGGGGAGTGCTCCCACATGCACTGAGTAATTGACGTATGTTGTCCGGCAGCAATGCTACATCAACCCTAAAAACAAGTTGCATGTCGACTAACCAGCCATGCTTTCAACAAGCAGTCCCATGGTCTCCTCGCTCTCTTTTCTACCCTGGCATGGACCCTTCTCTTTGGATGCTCACATGATTTGCCCACTCGGATACTGCCATGGCTTTGAGGATCTTTGCCCCCATTCAGGACTCCTAGGATCATCTTTCTACTTTTTGCAAATGGTATGCCACATTCGCCTTCCATGCCATGGTTGTATCTCGCTAACCACCACGCCTTCAGATTTTCCATGTTGTTGTTATGTTTTTTGTGACGTCACGATTTGATTTCGGATACGATTGATTAACGCTGTGCTCCAAGTACTAATTTGTCTCGCTATAGTAATCACAAGAAGTCAAATACCAAGGAACGTACGTCTACCATGACGACGAAGAAGAGCAAACCTGTCTCTAGGTCTCAGATTAGTGAGGCTTGCTCCAGAAATCAAGGCTCTAGGCCAGTGCCTTCATCCCAGAAAATGAAAACCCATGGATACTGCCAAGGATATGCCCAGCGTGACCAGGTCTCTTCCGATCAGAGCTCAATCATGATTAATTCAAATCAAAGAGCTTGTGACACTGCCAGAATCTCCCAATGGGCGGCTTCCAGCGCCACTGGGCCAAATTATCCAACCTATGGACCCAATTGCACAACCTATGGAAGCGATATGTCTTTGACGAGCGTCGCACCGCCAGCTTCAGGAGCTTACCCTGTCCCGTATTCTGATGATTTTCAATTTTCTACTTATGCCATCCCCTTGGAGCAAGCCTATGTGCCAGACCTGAGCTATGATGACTCAAGCGCATACAGTGCTGGAGCCCAGTTTTCCCGGATGAACATCAGCCAGGAGGTTGGTCAAGGCCAAAGCTTGAACCTGTCGACATGCTATGATGGGCAGGACCCCAGTACTGAAATCCAATCTTATGGCTTGCCTGCTGGCAATGGTTTCACAATGGAGTCACACCCCCCTATGACCATTTGCAATACCACTAATGGCTATGATTCACACACGGGTTGGGGTGTCCAAGCCATGCAAGATGTCTGTGGATCAAACACTATGGTAAACAGTCAGCCCTCGGACTGGACGTCGTCAATGACCATGACGCCATCGACATCTTCCTTGCCATCAGAACACAGCTATCTCAGCCATCAACCGGATACACCAGTGTCGGCGATTATGCTCGACGGCATGTGGCCTATCGCAAATGGATCACTGGATGGAGATCTAGGCATGGTTCCGCCATTCACGATAGGAGAGGCTGCGCAGGTGCAGTCAGCTGGCTACTACGAAGATCAAAGGTTGGCATTCTTCTCAATGCCAGCATGCATCCCTAACCCTCGCCATAGTACCATCAGGCCGAATCAGTCGCACGCAAGAGGAGCCCTCAATATGGACTTGTTCTCTACCCAGGATAGCCAGGCTTTTGGAGTTCCCCAGTATCCCGTCATGGATGGAAGCCGACGTGGGAGCGATGGCGAGAACCGGAATGCTCGGGATCACCCATTCTATAAGGTCGAAGCCCGGAAAGATGGCCTTTACCACTGCCCTTTTGCCACCACGGATGACTGTACCCACAAGCCGGAGAAGCTAAAGTGCAACTACGAGTGAGACTTCTTTAGGACACCTATCACATACCCGCCGCTAATCTTTCTGTGTAGCAAACACCTGGATTCCCATCTTAAGCCTTACAGATGCCACAAGTATGGATGTGCCCAGGTCCAATTCTCATCTACTGCCTGCCTTCTGCGACACGAACGGGAAGCCCACGGAATGCATGGCCATGGAGAGAAGCCCCACCTCTGCATCTTCAAGGACTGTGATCGCTCAGCAGAGGACAACGGCTTTCCACGGCGATGGAACCTCTTTGATCACATGAAGCGGGTACATGACTACGACCCACCCAACAAGGATGCTTCGCCGCCTTCTTCCACAGGTTCAAGAAGCCCGCCACCACCCAGAGATGCACACAAGAAAAGGAGAACTCCAAGCCCAACCATCCAGGCGCCTGCCAAGAGGGTCAAGATCGCTGCTCCTCAGCCAACCAGACCTGCAGCCAATGCCATGCCAAGCGCCATGGAAGCCTTCCCAGCAAATGAATCCCAGTCGTTGAATGGTTTCTGGTACGAGCAATTCAACCAGATCAGGAGCCGTCTGAATAACCTTGACCCCACGGATCCCTTCCAGTGGGAGCAGTACCAGCTCGACAGTGCCACGCTGCAGACAATTGGAATGAACATTCAATATCAACAGCAGGCTCAAGCTGCTCATTAAGGATCTATGCTATATATACCTAGGATGAGATAATCCGAATGGAGCCAACTTTGTTCTTCTTTCCTGTACTTGCTTCGTTCGGACAGCTCCTTTCATGAACCCAGGTCTATCGGTGGATTCCATCCTACCCGGATTTCACAGACCACAGACAGCACACATCAGAAGCAAGCCTGCAGTACTGAGCCTGCCGGATGGCTTGCCGCGTGGTGCAAACATTTCCTTTAGTATACACAGTACCGTTCTTGCCCAGGGACTTGAGTTTTATATTTGTGATTTATTCCAGCAGGAATACAGGACGGCCGCAAGACTCTAGGATATCCATGGGAGGCACCTTTGTTCTCAAAATGCCAATTTTGGCAGCGTTATGGATAACCACTGGAGGAAATCTTGTCTTGTTTTCTGCTGGACCTTTTGTAATGATGCGCTTATTATGATTGTGACTTCGTGTGACCTTTGTGAGCCCCGACTGAAGTGGAGTGGATTCGACAGGGAAAGTGGAGAGGTGGTAAAAGGTGAATTGTCCGTGGCCGTTTGTTTCGAGTTCTGTAGTTTACCTCATGAATGAAAATTATATCAAAGTCAATATCTACATGCAAAGCACCAATGCGCCCTCGACTTCAGCTTCGATATAGCTATTCAAGTCTTTGCAAGAGCCACTGCACATTTGACCGCCACCTATCTTGAGCGCAAATGATACCAGTCGACCCTCCACTAAAATTTCTATTGACATACGATTACACCCCTCACTCCCCCTCCCCCAAATCTCTCCAGCTAAGCTCAAAACCAAACACCGTTCTCCTCAATCCCTCATCCCCCCGATCCTCCGCAAACATCACCTTCTTCATCCTCTCCTGCACCACCTTCTCCACCCTCAACCCTGCCTCTCTGCACAGATCGAAGAACGCCATATCCTTCTCCAACAGCCAGGGTCGGTAGGGTGTGAACAACACCAGCGCTCTAGCCTCTGGCGCCCGCGACAGGGTTTTGAGAATGGTGGCGACGAGCGCGGAATGGCAGTGGTGGTTGAAGAGCAAATCAGCCAGGATGAGAGTATCGAATCTGTCGTACCCATTGGGTAGATGTCGCACCACAGCTGTATCATCAGCACCCCATAAATATCCCTCTGCCACAATACCCCTCTCCCCCACATGCTCTAGCAGCTCGCAGCCCTCAATATTCAGCCGCAAATTCTCCACTAATTCCGCATCAGGATAATCCGTCACAACCACTTTCTTCGCGCCCAGTGTGGCTGCTACAAGACTGGGTAGACCTGCGCCGGCACCTAGCTCGAGTATATTCTTTCCATGAACTAGACGTGCAGCGTGCTGCTGCAAGTATGTCGAGACGATTTGTGCGCCGTTCCAGAGGTAGTGGCCCTAGGCAGCGTGTCAGGAGTTATTGGGTGGAAGAAAATTGAAGGCATTGAGTGTAGCTACCCACAAGGGATTGTGCCCCACTAGTCGCAGATGCAGGGTTTGGCCTGTGAGGAGGGTGTAGGTTGTGTGGGTTGCGGGTTTCTTGGGGGGGTAGTAGTCGGTGGGTTCTGCGAAGAGGGAACCGGGGAGGTCTGGATCCGAGTCGGAATCATTGGAGAGAGTCATTGTTGGGGTGTGAAGGAGGGATGCTGGGATGGGAATTTTGATCAGGATGGGGAATATGATCCGGGATGAATGTTGAGGGATGGTGAAGTGAAGGTTGAATAGAATTATCGTGTGTTCAGAATTCACGCTTGGCAGGCATGGCAAAGTTGAATGAATTGCATGCAAAGCTAATCAAGCTATGCCAGGTATCATCGTTGTTCAATCATTCCATCAATATCCTTGCTATATGATAAAGGGAAGGCAGTATTTGAGAATAAGTGGAGAGTGATGGATGATGATGAACGTCGGTCCCCATATTTCAAGCACACTTGGCAATCTTGAATGCTATTGTAACGAACTGCATGCAAGCTATTGAAGCTATGCTAGGTATCAACCGGTCATCCGCATTCAATCATCTTATCCAGCCACTCTCTCGACCAAGCGCCTTGATCCCCAGGTCAAAGCCTAAGCATCGGCCTGCTTCTTGATGTCGACTTGTGCACTCCTCAATTGCGTCTTCCCATCATCATGCATCATCTGATACTTCTCCTGCTTCTCCCTATCCCCCGTCACCCCGGCCGCCATCCCTCCAAGTGTCCCTTGCACCCTATCCTTGGTCCCTGATCCAAAATCCGCAAGCTGGCCCTCAGCTTCCATGCCTTTGCCTTCGGCATTTTGCTGCTGCCCTTCCTTCTTGAGCGATTCGTAGCCCACGGCGTTGCCGATCATTTCTTTGGCGCTGCCCATGGTTTGGTTGTAGGATCCTTCGGTGCGGCGGGGGTCGTCTGCTGATACACCGCCAGAGGAGGAGATGTTATAAGGGCCTAGTTTACCGATTGTGTTGGAGGCTTCTTTTTCGGCGGCGGCTTTGTCTTTTGTTGCGTCGCCTTGGGCCTATATCGAGTCAGCAAAGATAGACTAGAAGCTGAGCAGAGGCCGCTGTAGCAGCTTCGATGCGCTTGTGGTGGTAGGGGCTGCTCGTAAGGGCGGGGCACATGTGGGGGTTTGTAGAGTATGCTGGTGATTGGAAGACAATGTAAATGCTTCTTGCGCGGGTAAATGGTTTCGCATACCTGATTTTGAGTGTTGCCGGTGAGGCTGCCAATACCAGACTGAATTGCACCAGTGGCAGAGTCCACGTAGGACTTAAGGGAGGAGGAGTTGTTGTCAGACATATTTGGATATTGTAAGTCGAATCTGGATGTTGTAGGCTTGTTCGATAGGTTTTAGATTGCGTAGAAAGGCGATCGTGTGGTTTTTCCTTGTTTGTGTACTCAAGTTGGAGAAAGAAGAAAAAGAGGCTGGAGCCTGCGATGTTTATAATCCACTTGAGGGGCACCAACAGGGATCGTTCGACATACCTTGGCATACGTAGCCCTGAGACCTCAAGGGACCATAGAGAAATTCGGGATGTCCAAATGACCCATCCAAGGATTGCCATGAGACAGCCTTGAACTAGAAGCCGAAAATGCCTGTACATGCTCATAGTCGCAAGCTCATGGAACTCATGCTAATATTTGCAGCTGATTCTGATCTCGGGCTACCCTTCTTCGGGAAAGACCTATCGCTCCAATCAGCTGGTGGACTTCTTCAAGTCTAAGATCCAAGGCTCTTCGGATGCTAGCATTGGCCGCCTGACTGTTCACCACATCGACCCACAGTCTCTTGGTTTGAGCCGAGAAGTCTACAGAGAAGCGAGGACGGAGAAAGATGCTAGGGCGACGGAATATTCTGCTATTAAGAGAGCGCTGGGAAAGGACAGCATCGTCGTCGCGGATGGTTTGAATTATATCAAGGGCTTCAGGTACCAGCTGTACTGCGAGGCCAAAGCTGTGCAGACGCCGAGCTGTGTAGTGAGCGATTCTGGTGCCAGGATCGTGGCATATGGGGATGTAGGCTGACGAGCCTAGAGGTCCATGTAGGTACGCCCATTGAGAAATGCCAAGAGATCAATGCAAAGCTGCTCGAGGATGGCAAAGCAGATGGAGGCTATGCAAAGGACCTTTTCGAAAATCTTGTGTATCGGTATGAAGAGCCGAATGGCATGACCAGGTGGGATAGTCCACTCTTCACGGTACCCTTCGATGACGAAGCGCCGCCATTTGAGGCTATCTGGGATGCTATGGTTGGTTCTGATGGAAAGGTGAAGACTATTAAACCGAATCTGGCGACAGTAACGGTAACAAGAATGGACTCCACTAACGACCAATGCATTGCTGAAATTCGACTCTAGGCACCTGTGACTGAGTCAGATTATCTCTACGAACTCGACAAGACGACGCAAGAGGTCCTCCATATCATTCTGGATTGGCAGAAGGACCACCCTGGTGAAGGGGGCGGAGAGCTCGCAGTGACAGAGGGGACAATTGAGCTACCTGCAAATCCAGTCTCATTGCCCCAATTGCAAAGGATCAGGAGACAATTCATATCACTCAACCGCCAGCACAATCTGCCAAAGAATAGAATCAGGGTTTCATTCGTTGAATATCTGAATGACAACTTTGGCTGAATACCAGAGATTTCGCAAGAGCTCGATCCTCCCCCACTTCTCGCGCACCACTTTCGAGGGTGTGCTACCAAATAGAGATGAGCAGTCTCACCAAACCCACAAAACAACAAAAAATCCTGCAAGGGTTCCATCCTCCTCGTTCCCGCTTCGGCTCCTAGAATTCGGGGAGAATTGGCAATCAAATGCAAGCATGCGTATCAGCATCCATCGTTCAAACCATCGTTGCTCCACCAATTACCAGAGTCCGAGCCAAAGCAGCCGGTAAAGGAGCCGAAAGGCGTGTCACATCAGAGTCTTTCGCCCCTTAATTTGCATGCGGCGGACCTTGTGCATGTTCTCAAGACGGGCGGACAGAGTGAACACCAGCGATACTGCCGCTCCCACCTGCACCCCCAACTACCTTGGGCGAGGACTTCTTCGTCTAGCGGCCTAGCCTGGATACAGCCCACGCATCCAAAAGACTCGACGCCGCCAACGTCGAAGTTACCGAAGTCGCGCCCTCCTCTCTTGATCAAGCAAGTGAGGCACTTGCGTCCCATTCCAAATGCCCTGAGCACTTGGTCGTCGCTGAAACAACCGCATTCCTGTAACGTATGACATTTTGAGCAAGCAAGGCTCTGAAGTACGCCATGCTTGCGGCGGACACCCGATTCGAAGTTCTTGTTGAAGGTCGCCCATTCGGCTTTAGTCATGGTTGGGGTGGTTTTGGTCCATGTGTACCTGCAGAACCTCCGGATCAGTAGCGCTCGTAAGACGTTAGAACCTAGTGGAAGGGGTTCCTATGAGAGGTGGACATACAAGGTCTTCGAGACCAAGCGAAACGAGGCCAGAGATGGGGCGTCCAATTGACTTGCAATATTGCCCTGTATCTCAAGAGGTAGACTCGCGAGCTTGAATTTGCTGCCAGCTCTGAATCGTATTAGCTTCTGCTAAATTTGAGGTCTTGAATCCTTACTTTGTCTTGCGTCCTGCCATCTTCGAAAGAGCTTGTGGTTGTTGTTCTGAGGTATTATCGAACCTTCACTGGAGTGATTACTTCGGACTCGAGTTGTCAGCCTCAATTTGGTTTTGTTGACTCGTTGGTAAAGAAACAAATTGCCTTTTGGAATGATTCTTACCTCGTTTGACGCCTTTTGTGATGATGTGCCGTTGAAAGAAAATTGGTTGACAAGTTGTCTGAGCTTTGTAGTTTGCTTGCTGTTGAGAAGTGAATGAATAGATAGGAGTCGTGACAAGGCGGAATATTATGACAAACCAAAGAGGTTTTGCGACAGGTCGGAGTACCCTCAAAGCTCTCGTAGAAGGTAGGTAGAAAGTAAGAGACCTCGTGGAATGCCAAGCATAGAGATAGAAACTTTAAACCCTTTCCTTGGTTCGAGTGCAACAAATCCTCTAAACAACGGTCATGAAGAGTAGCATGCACACTTTACTCACTGAAATTATGCTTGCTGTATGTAACGTATGGCCATGTCTTGAGCACTATGTCTGGTGCTTTCTTAGGCAGATAAGCGCCGAATGTACTGTACATCGGGTAACAATCCCTTTGTGCACATCTTTGACCTAACAAAAGGAGCATGAAAGGAGCAGTATACGTTAGAGATAGAGTAGAAACCACTATGGTTGTTGGTAACATATGCTCTCGTTGAGTTATTAAACGACTCAAGACAAGGCTGCATGCCAAGGCTTTTCGCTCAAGCGTAGCGCTGAATCATTACCTTTTTTGGTAAGATACCTCTCGCAGAGTCGCTGAATCACTCAATATAGAGCTACTAACTTTCCGTTAGCATGCGATCTGCTCCAATTACTCAGAGTAATTAGTACTTCATGCGTAAGGTACCCAGGTTTCGCCTATCCCGATTGGGAATTAGCTAGCCTTGCTGCACCTTGCTTGCTCTAGTACCTCAATATTACTAACGTATTCTAGGCTGCTGGCCGTAAGGGTAACACATGTTCTACTCAAAGTATACGATGATGGCCGCTATATATCAGGGCTGCTTACTGTGGTAATAGCACGCATTCTGCTTGACCAGTCCTAGAACACTGACACAGCAAGGGCTACTGACCGTAAAAATGCCACGCTGCTTGCTCGAGCAATTCCAAAGAACACACACTTCGTAGGTATCTTACCCAGGGATCTGCTGCGCCAATCGGGATTTAGCTAGCTTTGCTGCACCTTCTTCTATTCTAGTATCTTTCAATGTGTCAAGAGTAGAGTTGATTCTATGCCGTTTCTATCTACATATCCGCTCCCTGTCAATATGTCTGCCGTCAATGTTATCGCTATTGTTACACGCTATCTGTCCTTTGCTGCTGATTTCATCATCATCATCATATGGTATCACGTCTCCCGCAAAATAACATCAGAAATCATCAACCTTTTCGTCATTACATCTTCGCAGTCATCTCCATGCCTTGTACATCAAAGTACCCCATCACTGCTGGGCTGCCAGGGCACGACGGGCACGGGCACGCGTCTCGCGACGCTGCTGGCGACGTCGTTGGATCAGCGCCGCTTGGTGGTTCTGGGCCACATCCCACATTAGTATCGCGCGCCAGCACGGTGCGCACCATTTGCGCCCGCCAGTGTCGATCTCCTCCGCCTTCCTTCCAGTACGCAAGGCCTTGGCCTTTGCGGTCGCACGCTCCATCACATAGCAACCTTCATTGGCACGGCCATACTCATTGTGGACCGGCATGATTACTTTGCAGCCAGAGCACCAGAACTTGTTAATGCCGCCCCACATGAATGCCGTGTTGTTGTAGAAATCACAGGCAATTGAGCATTCGACACACACGCGAGCGCCTTGAGAAACCTTCTTGGACTTGGAGTCCTGGAAGTTGGGGCGTGGTTGGTGCTGCATGCACGACGTGCATAGAAGAAGCAAGTTTGGGTAGTGAGTGGCGCGATGGCTGGCTTCGTAGCGCTTGTTGTGCTCCCAATATTCTGCATGATCATTAGTTGCTGGTAGTACTTTTTGAGTTTGGAACACGGAACGCGCTGAAGGCAAGATGGTGGAAGAAGCATCGAGGAGCATTGACATACCTTCTTCGCCCAGAGAGCGAGGGTCGCCGCACTTGAGAAGGAGCGTCTTGTTGACCATACGCAGAGCGGAGTGGTCGAGGTCAGAGAGGTGGAAGCCGAGCTCACGGATCACCTCTGCGGGCAATGTGGTGAGTGTGCGAGGCCCTTCGGGCACGGTGGTGAGGGTGAGATCCATCTACAGCATGTCAGCTCTGTGAGGGAGGTAGGTTTGGAGGTGAGAGGTGTATGCTTGCCTTGGATGATTCTGTTTGGGTAGAGTTTGATGTTGTTTTGCACATTTGGGCTGTTTTTGAACTGAATTGCTTGTACAAATTGGCTGCAAATGATTCAATGCTGGTGATAATGTCAAGTCTGCTCAATTGGAGGTAATAGACAATGTTTTGGTAAGTGTAGAGGTGGTTGAGGGTGAGAGATCGAGGATGTGTTGAAGGTATTTGAGGGATTATTTGAGGGGAAAGGAGCAGTTGGGAGAGAAGAACCGGTTCTGGGGACAATATCCGGGGTGCTGGGGCCATTCACAGGTCATGACTTCATGTTTGCTTGCTTATCGCAGTGAATAGGGAGGATTTGTAAGTAGCGGAACTATCACCCGGGTTACGTGATATAGCGCAGATAAATGATGGAGCAGAGTGAATACTTTCCTGGCAAATCACGCGATAGTGGCAAATTAGTACCGGACCCCTTAGTGACCGAGTACGCCGGGCTGCGTAAAGATACAGGTGAATACAAGATTTCTCCGATCGCTGAAGATGTCACTCTGGGGGTGAAGATCGGACAAGTTTTCAGATGGCCGGAATCCCGACCTCAAGATAGAAGATAGAAGACATATCTGCCAGCTCAAGATGGAAAAAATGGGGTAAATATTCGAACTTATGATGGGAATATCAAACTTGTATCCTAGCTCAAATTAGAAGAGGTTTCCAACGTATATAGCTTAAGTTAAGTTGGGTAGTAGGTATCCTAGCTCAAGATAGAGGATATTATAAATATATATAATTTAACCTAAACTAGATAGTAGATTACCTAGCTCAAAATAGAATAGATTTCAAACGTATATAATTTAATATAGGTTAGGTAGTATGTACCTAAACTCAAGTAAGAAACGGTTTCAAATATAGATAACTTCAACTGGGCGAGGTAGTAGGGATCTAAGCTCGAAAGAGAAAGGATTATGAACGTATATAGCTTTAATTAAGCTATGTTTGGTCCTGCTCGGCTCTTTGACGTTCTCTTTCTTTCTCCTGCTCTCTTTCCTTCTGCCACTCTGCGTAAGCGTCCTTCGGTACCTGCTTTCCATCTACCATGATACTGCGGTAGACGTTGTGCCCGCACTCACCCCAGACGTCGAGCTGCTTGCGAAATCCTCGATTTGGATTGACGATAGTACGCTTGCCCCGAACATATGTGAGAGCATCATGCCGACTTATACCCCATCGTTGCATCACTAGAAAATGCAGAACACGTCTCTCTTAGCCGACGTGCAGGGATGTGAGCTTCACGAAAAGCGGGATAGGACGTACCAAAAGCTGCCATGATCGTGGCACTCCTGCTCATTCCCATCGCACAGTGGAGCAAAACGCCCTTACCTTTCTGTACGTTCTCTTCAATCAAGTCACAGACTCCGCCCGCAACCGAAAGTATATCCTCATGGCTGTCATCGTGCTTCTTGATGAATACGTGATCAATAGACTTTTCACTGTACTCAGTCCGTGTCGATGGTGGGAGATCCTTGCTCATGATAGATAGCACAAATGAAATCCTCTTCTCGGAGAGAATGGTCACGTTTTCCGCTGCATATGATCTAGATCGTCGTCAATTTCTAGAGTGTAAGATAAAGCTTCTTGCCAAGGTGCTTACCCGCCAAGATAGATGTTGGGAAAGATCTCGTCCATCGAGTTTCTTGTAAGATATCGACCAAGATAGTAGCGAAGATCCTCTTGTCGGTTCGCAGCCGACCTATCCATGTTTGTTCTAGACATGATGAAGATGAAAGTAGCGAGTAGAGTTCTACCAGTGAGTATGCATGATGTTGTGTCAAAGATCCATGTTCCAACTGCGCTGGATATTTCATGCAAGGACTGCAGGTGCTTGATTTCTCGGTCACAAACACTCTCTAAGCATAGAATCTGTCACTACCTTCTTGTATGAATGAGAGCAAACATGGATGTTAAGAGTCATACATGGTGGAGTTGTATAAAAAGCGGGTTGCTAAAGCGGCGCGTGATTTCGATTAACTTAGTGCGGTGTCAAGACCAATACATTTCCCATCCCCAAATTACAATTTTCGACGCGCATTGCAATTGTAGACGTAAGTTCATGGGATCCTCGAGTGTTATGACATTCAAGCTATCGGGCACAGAGCCTAGAGACACTGTCATCGTTGCCTCATAAGCAGGGTGAATATTGAACAAAAACAGGACTCTGATGTCCGTGCTGTCTGGAAAAACTAAAGCATCAAGCATGAGCAGCAACAATGTGGAAGAGCTGCCGCGGCGTCGCACGGAGAGAGCACAATGGATGGATGTCGGCAAGTATTTTCAATTCTCTAGAATTTATGATGGCGAAGCGGCTACACAATGTAGAGAGGGCAGAATAGCACTCTCATCACATCTTCGACACCATTTGATGTTGCTAAGACTGTTTAGTTTGCGTTTATCTTCGCCACATACGACACAAGGGTGCCCCCCCCGTGTCCAAAGGTCTTGACTCGAAAAAGCTTGTCAATTAACCCCATAGTAATTTGAGACAAGCAGAAGTGCTTGAAGTGTCTCGTTGAGCCTGGGAGAGTAGGCATACTGATGTCAGTAAAGCCAATAGTAAAAGACAGCTGGAACGGCAGATTGGCTAAACAGAAGGTGCGAAAAACGGATTGGAACATCGCTGTTATATACCGAGAACATAAGGCCCCAGTGATCAGTATCTTGAGCAACTACGACGGCAGGTACTGTGCAAAGGTCTTTCTTGGTAGCTTTGTGTTTCCAGGACTACTGGGATCAGTCCTAGTCAACAATGGCTGGATCTGCGTCTTGCAGGAAAATCTGGGAGTTGTTCCACCCATTGCAATCACAAGTTGCCCAGTCTATTCTGAGAAGCCATGAATGGTGGGGCCTTTTAATAGTCCCTCTGAAAGCCGGTTGGATTGTGAAGCAGTGATCCAGAGCATGATGTCGAGGGGTAGTTGCTCCAGTGCACAAGTCCTTTGGGGAGCTCTTTCGTGCAATTTTTCTGAGCTGGGTTGGGAGAATTTGCCCAGCGGTGCGTATCTTCCGGTAACTCCTGGGACAATCTTGCGCAGAAGTATCTGAGCTTAGATGGAGCGGCACCAGCGGCGTATTATAAGGTTGATATGGAGAATATTGCGCCTGGGTATGGTAATGGGCCTGTGAAGTGTGATGATAATGGCGTTGAGTTAGAGGCGATAATGGTTGCGGGGTCGGTGGGGATTCAGCGTAGTGAGAGTGGGAAGGCGTTGGATGATGGGGGATTCGGGGTTGATTGTATGCAGCCGGTTACGGGGTGGTGGATGTTTGGAAAGCATGCTGCTAAGAAGTGATGGGAAGAGGAAGTATGTAGATCAATGTACATTCATGGGCATGAGGAAGAAAGTATGTCCTATCAAGGGAAAGAAGGATAGTCGTCAGGAGCTGCCACCATGGGCTCTGGTCCGCCAAATGAAAATAAAGAAAAGTCACCTGGACCCATTCCAGCAAACCACCTCATTCCTAGCCCTTTATATCAGCGCTCCCACTCCACCCCCCACAACCCACCTGCATCGCAGTTCCATTAACCTGGAAAGGCCCCGCACCACCAAATAGCCCAGCAGCAGCCCCATCATCCTTGCATAAGTCGAAGTTGACATCGACACCTTGAGGCTGCGCACAAAGCGCATTCCCATCAACCGGACACAAATTGTCCACCTTCACGACAATTGATGTCGCAGTGGGGCTGTCAGGCATGAGCTTGTAGCAGAGCCCGCAAGCTGGACCAGGACCGGCTCCAGGACCAACACCAAAGACTGCTTGGCTGATCGCTGCGTTGTAGCCTGGGTTATTGTAGAAGCCGCAGGCTGCGGAGGCCGTGTTACAGTTTCCTGATCCGCCTTGGTCGTTGGAGCCATATCTGTGGTATATGATTAGCTGATATTGCGGGGGAAAGAGGTGAAGGGACGTACTCGGTGAAGGAGGCTGTGAAGCTTCCACCCATACTACCACCGCTTCCAGCCGGAGACGTCGACGACGTAGAAGAAGCGGCTGGGGCGGTGGATGATGATGATGATGATGATTCGAGCGCTTGAACCACTACGTTAATATCATCTTTGGCTCCCACGACATGCAGCGCATCTTTTTGACCGCCGACGGCGGCGCCGCTTCCCGATTTGAGTGGGGTCGAGGGCGATGATGTTGTTGAGGCTGGTGCAGGGGCGGTCGATGAGGAGGATTGACCGACGCCGTCATTTGAGACTGCAGATGAGGAAGGAGATGCTGAGGCGGAGGTGCTGGACGACAACAACGATGCTGGGACCCCGCCGCTGCCTGCGTTGCTGCCTGGGCTGCCAACTACAACATCCCCACTATCCGCGCTTTTATCTTCAGCGTCGCAATCGTCTTGTTCGTCATATTGATCTCTAGAAGAGATTACTATGTCTGCAGCACCTAATGCCTGTAACGATAACGCTAGTAATGATACACTCATACTCGCAAAGCCATGTCCATGGTGGTGTGCATAATTTTGCCAGTGCGTTGCATTTGCGAGGCATGCAAAGGTCAAAAGGATTAATTGGGTGAACAACATTTTGAATGCTTAACGAGAGTGTGGGATCTGATCAACAGATCTACTGCAATGAACGGCGGTGGTGTGCGTAAGACTTCAACCATGTGAGGAAAAGGAGCATATGAGCGCACCTTATAGAGACCTCCATAACGTGTAGATGAGCGCCCAGACGTGCCGTGTGAGGGGTTCAAACATCTCATTTACCTCGTCAGCGAGAAGCCCCTGGGTAAGCGTCGGGGTAGATTGAATCCCACCAAACGGGAAATTTGATGCGGATAGACCAGCTTGGGGTACAAATCCATCAGGCACAAAGACTGTTTCAGCATGCTGACAGTACAGTAGTTCTATCGGCTTCCCTGTCGATGAGCCGTGTGGGGTACAAATCGGATTGCTCTGTTAGCCTTTGGAATCGGAGTTGGCGAAACATGGAGGTGATAGATCAGAGCGGGAACCACGCGAGATTTAAGACGTTTGATGTATGAATTCCGTACCTTGACGATAAATACTCTTTATAACTAAATTTAACTCGTAAACTCTAGGAGTATATATAATAATTATTAATATTCGTTATAATCGAATTTAACAAAGAACGTCAATGATAACATGATGAGAGGTAACATCTCTTCAGAAGTAGAAGCGAGGCAAGGCAGGATCTACTACCTTGAAGAATCGTGGATCCGTCTATCCTTCAAGATTCTAAAATTCGACATTAGCCTTCTATGGATCCTAAGCTATTTGAGGGACCTATTAAACTACTGGACGATTCATTCTATACCTAGTACCTTTACTTTAGCAAGCGTGATGTGCTATCCCATGCTTCGCACAATATTAGCTTGCGCACATAACCTATGATGTGCATCAGTCGAGAAGGTCCATCAGCGCGGAATCTTTGAGACAAAGATGAAGAAAGGAGCACAAACCTAGCGTTCAGGTGATGGCCGTAGCGTTTTGGCAGACACAACCAGTAGAACTGCCAATACCAATTCTCTGATAAGAAAATGTTTGCAGTTCCATGCTGATTTGAGTCCAAAAGGGCTCCATTGCATGATACAATGACCGACTCTGCTCGCGCGAATCGTGCTTTTCAATTCATCGTTGCGTTCCACTCATGGGGGAACTCGATTTCTTCAACTTGCGGTTTCCCAAATCTCTCTACCATCAAGCAATGGTTCTTCTCAATCAAGTTCCACTCTTTAGATTGATAAGTCGAGGGTTCGCTGGCAACAATCACGTGAGCTCCATGTTCCTCGGGTCTTTTGTGCGCTATAGGATTCTCCTTTCCATCGGGACTAAGATGTCTTCAGCATTGCTCTGAATTGTCAACGGTACTTTTGCATTGCAGGTCAACTTACAGGTCGGGATATTTTCTGTTCAATGTCACCCCTGCCTTGGTGGAGTAGTACAACGAAGGTGGCTGCTCCACTGCATGGTTCCGAAAGCGGAAAGCGACAAGCTGGCTACCATCTGTAGCTGCGATATTCAGGCTGTTCGGTTCTGCCTTGTCTCCGAGCTTTTTTCGTTGCAGCTGTACGACCGTACCGACTGCTTTACGCATAGCATCTCGCATCTGCTGAACCGAATATTGTTTCTCCCAGCTCGCCTTCCCCTTTCCTTCGGTAAGGTACGTGATGTACAGTGCTGCGAAGTGTTCCGAGTCCGTTGAACCCGAGATATTGGCGTATGAATCATCATCCACCGAATTAACCATGTCACGGCAGATAGTTATGAAGTCAGATACCACTCCGTTGTGCATGAACGTATGCCTCCCGAATACGAAAGGGTGATTGTTCACTCCAGTCACAGGCGTGGCAGTCGCAGCGCGGATGTGGGCGAAAACAGCTTTGCTAGATGTATTGGCACATATGCTGCGGAAGTTGGTATCGTGAAGTGGAGGTTGAGCGTTTTTGTAAAGTGCGGGGCGTTGGCCAGTAACCCCAGCATTGTTGAAGTCTGCTGCTGCAAAGGTGTACCAGGCTACACCAAACCCGTCGACGTTGAAGAGGCGGTTACGAACAGTAATCTCGTGCTCTGTAGTAATCTCATTGGGATCGTGGGAGAGAAGTTTGGGAAGGAAGCTGTACTTGTCTCAGCAGGTGGGAGGGAGGTTTCGTATTGCGACATACTGTTCGTGGACTTGCTTGGCAAGGGAATGAGCCTGAGCCAATAATTAGCCACTAGTCTGTTAATTTTGGCTTGAATGAGGTAGAGTCTTGACATACAGGAGCAATGAGAACATCTTCGAGGAGACAGTCCTCGCTCTCTGAGACGTAGGCGAACCAGCTGGGGCTGGTTCAGCGCAATGACTTCATTTGGAGAGTACCAAGACTTACCGACACATGAGGGCAGAGTTAGTGGAATTTTGTGGTCTCGACTAGGACAGAGAGCAACAGAATATATGGAATTATGAAAGTCAAGAGGAAGCTGGATGTTACTTAGGCCAAGGTCCTGGGGTAAATCAAGCTTTCTGTCAGGGCAAAAGCTTGTATGAGGGAGGAAGTAGCCTAGCGTTAGGGCAATCTTGACGCTCTTGCTGTTGTTCATGCCTTAACAGAACGCATTTGCTGTGAAATGGTGTAACGATGCTCTATAGTATACAGATTGACACTCTTCCAATGCTGATAAGCAATAGCCTAAAAGGAGCGTGTTTGGACGATGATACGGTAGACCCTCCCGAAGCCCCAACCCAACCCAACCCAACCCAAAAATAACAGTGAACCTGTCTGGCTTGGTGTCAGAATAAGTTACAGTTGCGAGGGCTACAGAGCCCGAGTTTCGCAGCACAGAACCCCTCTAGAGCAAGTCATAACCCTATTAAGCTCAAGATGAGTGACGGTGGCATAATCTTAACCTCTTGAACAGGTTTAAGTAGCCTATCCTCTGCTCCAATTGGAGGATATCTTGTGCTCAGTTCGACTGCATTGGCGTCCCAAACTGCCACTTATCTTGACACCAAGCATGCTGTGCCAATAGGGGCACCAATGTGTAGAGTGGTGTTTTCTGACCTTTTCACTTCCAAGTCTAAAACGCCGGAGCACCATTGCTAAACGCTTACTGTTCAAATCCAATCAAGACCGCTCAGTTGCGTCGCTATTTCTTTTTTGGCCCCTGTGTCCATATCCGATCTTTTCCTTTCTTTTCATCTTAAATTTTGGTCTGATGCTGAGAGCGCAAGTACCGTCAAAGAGCCGACAGTACCATACGGAATAATGACAATGTCCACCCAGCATCTCCTATAAAGCAACCTCCCCCATATCCCTCATCAGACATGCCATCTGCGCCCTCTTAGCCGCCTCCGCTATTAAGCAAAAGTCTTTCTCCTTCGTATTGGTCCCAGGCCCGTATGGGTCATGGCTGTACTGTTGTTGCTGTGCCTGCGCGAGTTGTTGCTGTGATTGCTGGGTATGTTGTTGTGACTGCGGCTGCGAGGTATGCAGAGAATTCGTAGAACGATGTCGATAGGGAGGATTTGAGGGGAAGTAGACACCGTTCTGAGGTTGGCTTGAGGATGGTGAAGGGAGAGGAGCAGAGGCAGAGGAGTAGTTGGAATCTGTTGATGAGGGAGCCATGGTCGCTGTGGTATGATGTAGATGAAGTGAAAGGCGGAGAGTACACTCCTCGGGCAGTGTGGCTATTGTGATGGGAATACGAGCGTCAGGTCTCTTCTCGAGGCAATGCGAAACGCCTAGTCGTGTGTGTGGCGGAGATCAGTCCAGCCTTTGGACATGAAGAAGTGTACCAAATTTTGGGAGCTCTAGTATATAGAGCAATGCACAACAGACAATGAGCTGTATATATCTATGCTGGAAGCGGAAGAGCGAGAGTATGCGATGCTGAGGCCTGGGCTTGTAGTATTTGGCGAACAAAGCAGTCATGCGGCGGTCGATCTTGGCCTTATGCACCCCACACGATCTAACCTCGGCGTCAAACCCCACACCTAGGGTCTTGGCACGCTAGATCTCCATGGCTTTGAATCCGATTGAGCTTCTGACAGATCGTATTGATGCAGATGTATTATCTATCGCTATCAAACGCGCTGATGCAGATGAAATGACTTGCAGCGAATGTCGACAGAATCGCGTATCTCGGCCTTCACAAAGCTCATGACCACGGAACATGGACTTCGTTGAGCATGTGCACCATTATGCTGCGGCGCTATACCAATCGAACGTAGTTACCTGGAGTATATCAGAGCTGGGATGAGAGAGGAATAGAAATCGATCGTACCTGGAAACTGGCCCTGCCTTCCATCAAGCTTTCCAGTCCACCACTCATTCTCCGTAGCACCTTTCTCTACAATCTCGATTATATCTCCAGTCGTAAAGCTAAGATCGCCCGCGGCTTGCGCTTCATAATCATACAATGCCTCAGCCCTCTCGACTGTAGTCGGCGCGCCAGCCAACCTCGAAGGCTTTGGCTTGGGTGGTGGTGGTGCAGCTCCTTTAGCCTTGGCTGCTGCTCCCCATGCGCTTCCAGTGCTGTTTGCGCGGGCCAGTGAGGAATCGCCATTGGTACTGTACGCAGGAGGTGGATTTTCAACGAAGTCTTGCGTAGATCTCCTTGTTGGAGCGTCGGAGGACTTGCGTCCGTCTGTAATTGCCAACCTGCTGGTAGGACCTTCTAGCGCGTGTGTTCGACGGCCTGGGCCGTATTTTGGGGGTCCGGCCTTCCTCGCTCCAGTTGTCTTGAACCTCACAATCGACAAACCTTCTACTTGTTCCCTGATGTCGCCGCGCTTTTCCTCGAATGCTTGTTCGATGTCCAGAGTAAGATTGAAGTACCCGATGTCGATACTTTGCATCTTCTCATGGAGGGTGTAGAAGACGTTGAGTTGCATGTAATAGAAAGATTGGAAGAGTGGGCGAATGAATTCTCTCTCTAGTGTAAACAGCTTTGGTAGCTCATCCTTCAGCAGGTCGTTGAAATAATTGAACTCTTGCGTGGCTTGCTCGACATCACTCTCGGCCTTGTATAATGCCTTCTCGTCCTTCAATGATTTCTCTTTCTTGTCTTGGATTTTCTTGAGGCTCGCTCGACGCCTGTCGTAGTCCAATTGCTTATGCTGACGTTTTTGTAGGGATTTCGTTACAACTTTGATGACAGTGAGAAGCTCGTCCGCGGGTCCTATCACCCTGGCTTGGATCATCTCCAGTTCTGGGGCTAGCGTCGCTTGTAGCTCTCTTACAATACCCTGGTACTCCTCGCACGCTTCTATACCCTCAGGATTTCCTTCCGGTATTATGGAGTCTGGATCGGAAACACGTCCGGATATTGGTTTGTAGATTTCCTCGATAGCTTTTGAGAACTCAATCTGGTGGTTGAGCATGCCTATAGGGTTGTAAGCGAGGCGCCTGTCGAACGAGTTGAGCGCGTAATAAACTGACCATTGATGGCATCAAAGTATCTAAGAGAGTCAGCAATGGCATAATAACTCGAATATTTGTCATAGACTCACTTCTTCGATTCATCATGCAGCTTCTTCGTCTCCTGTATTCATATATGCCGGTCAATCGACTTCTCGTAGCGTAATAGCGAAGCTACTGTACCTTTTCCAGTTCCTGAAAGCGGCGCTCGGCATCAAGGTATACAGCGTCCTTGGTATGCTCGCCCTGTGGACCCAAAAGTAAGCCTCCGCGCACATGTCCTTTAGTCTTCGTCTCTGGGCAACAGTACATACGATATTGAATCTCTGCTTCAGGGTTTGAGGAGCCTGTCCGAAGACAACCAGCATTAGCATTGATCCTTCGTTGGATGCCCAGGTTGCTAGGGTCTTACTCGAATGGCCGCCTTCTGAAAGCCCTTCAAACTCATGTTGTCGCGAGAAAATGGACGACAGGGCGAGCCTGATTGAATGTAGTTGTCTCTACTTTAAGATCTCTTGCCCCTCGCTGCCAGATATGGATGCCGCAGGCAGCCGAAAATGGTAATTCGTACGACGCTTAGTATGCGAGATGATGCATGCTCAAGGGCTTGGCTTTATGCTGCAGCGTCTGCCTTCGCAAGGGGTGACTATTGCAGAAGCTTGGAATTATGTGTGTGTATTGACTGCTGGAAGCTTTGCTCAATCCTGCTTCTCTATCATAGATTTCGCACGTTCTCGTGATGCAATATTTGATCTGGTCAGAAAGCCAAGCCTTTCAGGTGTAAGTACAAGTAAAGTACTTTAATCTTCGTAGCGGCTAAAGCGGCTCTGCAGATCAGCTTAGCCTATATTTGCTATCGATTGCCGCCGATTTGTGGGAAATTTCAAATTTGCTACCATACTTTGTGCCCGTGGGACGATCCATTACATCGGCTTTCTAGCGTCGTGAACTAGTATAGGGTGTGTCTTATAGAACAGAAACTAGCCATGTCGGTCAAGTGGACTCGCTATGGGTAAGCTGATCGGGGCAAGCGAGCATGGTGCTTCCTTTCTGTACATATCCTCTACATCCAAAAGTTCAGAAGCTCAAAACTAGACTTTCTCATCCCAATTTGTCGGTTTCTCTTTGCATGGCTCACTGCGAGGTTTCCTAGCTTTTGTTTCAATTAATCTTTCCCCTAAGCGGCTAGATTGAAATTAGGGCTGACGGCAATTCGTTATATTTCGATTCTTTGCATCCCTCTTATTACGTCCATACCCTTCCCATTCCATCTCCGTTATTCAAGATGGCGAACCCAGGTTCAGCAGTGCTGAGGCAGGTCTTACGTGTTTCGTCGAGGCGCGTTGCCACCCCGAATGGTCTGGTGAGAGGATCATCCCACTTTAGAGCAACCGTGATCTGTGCATCAAATAGAGCATCACAACGCTCTTATGTATCGGAATCAAAGCCTGACAAGGCACAAGTGAACGTTGAGACTGCCATCAAAGCAGATCAGCATGCATTTACAGCTCAGACTGGAAAGCTACCAGAGAATGTTAAGATGTCAGGCACAGAGATGTCCGCGGACGTCATGATGAGCCCAGCAGCTGGCATCCTGAAGCAAGCTACAATCATGGATGAAGGCATCCGACCTATCTATCTCGACATGCAAGCCACCACACCTACTGACCCTCGGGTACTCGACGCCATGCTCCCTTTCTTCACTGGGCTCTACGGAAACCCTCACTCGCGCACACACGCTTACGGCTGGGAGACTGAGAAAGCTACGGAGCAGGCTAGAGAGCATGTTGCAAACCTCATTGGCGCCGATCCAAAGGAAATCATCTTCACCAGCGGAGCGACCGAGAGCAACAACATGAGCATCAAGGGAGTGGCGAGATTCTTTGGTCGGAGCGGCAAGAAGAAGCATATCATCACCACGCAGACAGAACACAAGTGTGTATTGGATAGTTGTCGGCATCTGCAAGAGGAGGGTTTCGAAGTCACATATCTGCCCGTACAGAACAGTGGTGTCATAGCCATGAAGGAACTGGAGGCGGCCATCCGACCTGATACTGCGCTTGTCAGTATCATGACGGTGAACAACGAGATTGGAGTCATCCAGCCAATGGAAGAGATAGGCAAGCTCTGCCGGGCGAAGAAGACTTTCTTCCATACAGATGCAGCGCAGGCGGTGGGAAAGATGCCGATCAACGTTGACCATTGGAACGTCGATCTGATGTCTATCTCTGCACACAAGATCTACGGACCAAAAGGCATTGGCGCCTGCTACGTACGAAGACGACCTAGGGTCAGGATCGATCCCATCATCAGTGGAGGTGGACAGGAGAGAGGACTGAGGAGCGGTACCTTGGCTCCGCCACTCGTTGTTGGATTCGGAGAAGCTTGCCGAATAGCAAAGGAGGAGATGGCCTACGACTCAGCAAGAATCCAGAAGCTCTCGGATCGTCTTCTCAAGGGCCTTCTATCACTGGAACACACCTCGCAAAATGGCGACCCCAAGCGCTTCTACCCAGGCTGCGTCAACGTTTCCTTCGCATACGTTGAGGGCGAATCCCTCCTCATGGCGCTGAAAGACATTGCCTTGTCATCAGGAAGTGCATGCACATCAGCATCTCTCGAGCCTAGCTACGTCCTCCGCGCCCTCGGCAACAGTGACGAGAGCGCGCACAGCAGTATTCGTTTCGGCATTGGAAGATTCACTACGGAGAGCGAGATTGACTACGTGCTAAAGGCTGTGAAGGAGAGGGTTACATTTCTGAGGGAACTTAGTCCGTTGTGGGAGCTGGTGCAAGAGGGCGTCGCACTGGACAGCATAGAGTGGAGCCAGCACTAGAGGCTAATGGGGCCCTGATCACGACTTGATGAGATTCAGCATTGCATGGTGTTCTTGCAGGCTTGGGCGGCTGTGGGTAGGTGGGCTATCTCGTGACACGCATCAGTGAAGGGAGACAGTTTGTATCTACGAGCGTGCAAAGCACATTGGAGAAAGAGGTTTTACGTTTTATGGTATCATTACAGAAACAAAACCATGAGAGGCCTGCAAAGTCAATTATATACTTCGACAGTGCAATCATGATAATCAAAACTGGTCGTGATTCCGGGTTATAGACTAACTGCCTTCTTCCGGCACAGCACTCTACGGCCGGCACCAGACTGCAAAAACAAACTTATGCTTGTCACTGCTCAGTCTAAAGTACTCTCCAGCCCGGTCAATATGTACTTTAGTCCATCGTCATCGACCCTCAAATGTGGGGCCCTCGGGCTCTCCTAGATTCTTGCCTCGCCCAACAGGGCTGACACATTGCCCCTCCATGCACGTCAACGAACGGCGGCGGCAGCAAATAGATAAAGAGCTTGGGACGAAAAACTCTTCTGAACTCTTCGCCATATTTTCCATATTGCCCATGACACGCATTGGCTAGGATAAACGCAACGGAACAATGGCCTCCAAGCATTCTCCAAGCTTCCTTTATCCGGAGATGCCCAAGCAGCCTTCTCCAAGGACCCTGTGGTGGGCCGATGTCGGGCCCTTTCGGAGGTTGCTATAATCCAATCACTCATCCGCTAACATCATAATAAGACCTACCTTAGATTTTGAGCCTCTAGACAAAGGCTCAAGGGTACCCAGACATTGGCAGCGGGCACTTGTCCGATTCCCTGCTTATTAAGAGCTTACTTTTTCTCCGATTTCTAATGGTCTTTACCCTTGTTGCTTCGCCTATTACGCTTTGTACATTGTTGCATTACTGTTCTTGCTGAACAATTCCCGCCTTTCATCCAGCACATCCGGAACTGTTGTACCTATACTGTTTTCACACCTGCTACTTCTCTACTACCTGCATTTGTGTACACCTTGCTCAACGTCACATGAACTTCGACACTTACTACACACTAATTACCAACACTTGCAACACCGCCACTTGGCCGGCCCTGGATCTCCGCGAAATACCTGGGCTATATATCTATCTGGCATTGGCTTTTGACACCCACTAAGCGCCAGGCTTGCCACCACTTACCGGCTACATACCCAACCACCCCACAACATGCGCCCTCCGATACCCTTCCCCAGTGACTACGGTATTTCAGAATACCACGGCTTTCTGCCAGAGGAGTCGCCTCTAGAGCTGCTACCGGATCCATACTATAAGAGATGGGAACAGGTCGTGTCAAATTTGCAGGCGTTACTGCTGAGCAGACGGCTAAGATCTACGATTGAGTCTCTCCCAATCGTCACAGCTTCGCGGTTACGTAACGAAGCAGAGTGGCGGAGGGCGTATGTATTGCTCTCGTTTATGACACATGCGTACATCTGGGGAGGGGATTCCCCGGCAGAGGTACGTTTTCCGGGGGGAAAGATACCCAAATACGCCGTCGATCATTTGCTAATTCCCTAACAGCGCGTTCCACCACCGGTATCGATTCCCTTCATTCAGGTCTGCAAGCGTCTCGAGCTACCAACCGTTGCCACATATGCTGGGGTATGCCTCTGGAATTGGAAGCCAATCTTTGACGAGCCCATCGACAACCTGGAAAACTTGTCGACGCTTGCTACATTCACGGGTTCGCTTGACGAATCATGGTTTTATTTAGTATCTGTGGCCATTGAGGCACGGGGAGGTCCTACGATTACGCTCATGCTGGACGCTATGAGCGCTGCTCGGAGGGATGATATGCTGAAGGTGACAGCATACCTGCGTTCATTTGCGGAGAGGTTAGACGAGCTAGGCACTCTCCTGCAGAGGATGTACGAGAATTGTGATCCACACGTCTTCTATCATCGGATTCGGCCCTTCCTGGCAGGTAGCAAGAACATGTCTGACGCAGGACTTCCAAATGGTGTCGTCTTCGACACCGGTATTGGCGACGAGCCATTCTGTCAGTATGGCGGCGGCAGTAACGCCCAGTCCTCGCTGATCCAATTCTTTGACATCGCCCTGGGAATTGAGCACCGCCCTACTGGCTCGCAGAAGCCTTCAGACAGCTCCACAGAAAGTGAAGCAGAAGGACCAACGCCTCGACCTCCACGGCATAACTTCATCCATGAAATGCGCTTATACATGCCCGGACCCCACCGCCGCTTCCTTCGGGATGTCTCTTCGGTCGCTAATATCCGTGACTATGTCGAATCACACCGAACCAACCGCAGCCTCAGTATCGCCTTCGATGCTTGCTTGGCTATGCTCCGAGCACTTCGTGACAAACACATTCAACTGGTCTCTCGGTATATAATTGTCAAGTCACGGGAGTCTCGTTCCCATTCTCGGTCCCTATCACCAAGGTCTGCGCCCAATAACCAGCCGCAACCGCTCAACCTCGCGTCTACTCATAAGACGAAAGAAGGGGTTGATGCCCCTGGTAATAGGAAATTGCGGGGAACAGGCGGTACAGCATTGATACCGTTCCTCAAACAGTCCAGGGATGAGACCGGCGAACCGGCTATTGACCCTTGGGCGAGGAGACTATTGAGTAACGGACCAGCCGATATTGTGTCAGGAGTACGAAGAGACTTTGCGACTTTGGGCAAAATGGGGGAACATGCCGATGGAGTGACAGAAATTGTGGGATTAGCCGGTGTATGGAATATGGACGACAGTGAGGGTGGGTTGTGTCATTACTGATCTGTATAATTTAAAGAGAAGCTACCTGTATATCCGAAACTCGGGTAAGGGTTTCGCGCTTGTTTTGGTTTGTATTTGTGGGTGGTTGAGCTTCGCACTTTTCAGCTTTGGAGGATTGGTCTATGTACAGCGACTGGCGCCTTGATCTTTCAACCAGAGCATTGTTTAGAACTCGAAGCGGCGAATACCTTCATTGGCCTTGGGCGTTCTCGCTAGTTGCATTTCTTGTCTATATTTGTTGGTAATTCCCCAGCCAAAAGCAGCGTTACTTTGAACTTCGCATCAGTAACTAGAGGAGAAAAAGACCATCCAAATTTCACTTCCTTTTTGCACCCTGGCTCAATATCGTGACTACAATCGAGCTGAAGAGGGCAACTTTCACCGATGCGTAGAGCAGACTTGTTTGATATTGAAAGCCTGCGTCTGTTTGACACCCGCGGATGACACGAGAAGTAGACCTATCTCCTACGAAGCCCAAACATGTAAACGCGTCGGAGGAAAGCGACGCTGATTCAGGCTTTGGTACCAGTTTAACTAGCAGTCTTGGAGGCCAATGCAATCGACTTAAACACACAAAGAACCTTTGAACCAAGCTGTGAACCAGGCTTTTGGGTTCACTTCAAAGTCATCAGCGGTGTCAAGATGAGTCGTCTTGAGCGGTGGTAGGTGTATTCATCACTCTTCTATATCTATGTGCTCCATCGACATGGATTAATTCTGCGCTAGCGCTGATAGGGCTGAAGGCCTAGCCTTTTCAGGCTGCGAATTGAGCATGAGCTTCTCCCGCTCGTTGCTTGTGATATGAATGTCCATATTCGATTTTCTCTGCATCAAGCAGTAAGCTGCCCATTGGTGCTTGGATAGATGATAGCAGCAGCAATGTACCGCATATGAAAGGGTTTTCGGACATTGCGGGGTTTACAATTGAATCGAAGTTATGGGAGCAGTTCCCCAGGGGGTACTCAACTGGCTGCACGGCGCGCTGACGAGTGTGGGCTACTCGGAGGATTGTCAAAGACTTCCAAGCTGATCGCGTCCCAGGAATACCACAATGTGAATCGAACGTATTCTGACGTCGCCCAAACTCTTTCCTACCATCCTAATTTTGTCCTTCGGACAGACGTCTACAGTATGGCAGGGCAGACTTTTCCCTGCCTCAAATGACCCATGATAAACTGACACGACAAAGCATTCGAAAATGGCCGCTCCTCGCTCCTCCTGAATATTCAAGGCACCCTGCCTGTAGCTTTCCGAGGAACGACGTACGCATTCCCCATTTCGATATGGGTACCTCAAGAATACCCAGCCGCAGGACCAATTGGTTTTGTCACGCCAGGAAAGGATATGGTGATACGAGTAGGCCAGTATGTGAGTGGTGAGGGGAGGATATATCATCCGTTCCTGGCCAATTGGAAGGAAGATGTGAGTGTCTCAACTCCAACAGCGTCCTACGAGAATCTTTGTCGGTCTGCCACGAAAAAACGGGGCAAAATTGAGATGCAAGCGTCCTGAAATGTCACTGACGTTTGCGGCTATAGAGATCAAACCTGTCCGAATTCTTTTCTGTTCTCAAAGACATATTCGCACGAGAACCGCCGGTCGTTACTCGACAAGAGCAGAGACCGCACCCACGGCAGTCTGCACAACAAAATGGTATACCTCCTCCGGTACCACCATTGCCTCCAGAGCTTGACAGGCAGGCTCCCAATGCAAGACTGCCTCAGTCTTCAGCAAGTCAGCAACCTCCACCACCTCCGCCGAAACCGTTCGACGCCCGTCCGACCTCGACACAGAGAGATGGCGCTCCGCCGCTTCCGCCGCTCCCTGCGCGATTAGACTCGCAGTACGGCTCTGAAACTCCAAGAACAGAGAATGGGTATGTGAAAGGACCGCCGCCTCTGCCTCGGCAGGTACCGCAAAGAGCAAGCAGTCTACAAGGTGGTTATGATCCTTCCCCCCAGACCAACGAAATGCCGCGCTATGCGAATCAACCTTCCCACAGAGAGCCGACCCATCCCATTGGTCCAACGAACGCTGGCTACCAGCAACACGGTTTCCCATCGAATGGTATGGACGATGGTCAAGCTCGATACCCTCAGCAAGGACCGCCAGCCACAAGGTCTAATTATCTTCAGAGTCCGAATTCGAATCCACCAATATATCGAGATGGGCATCGACACCTTCCCTATCCACCGACGCTCCCACAGCCCTCTCTGCAAACCTTCCAGCGCCAGCCGTACACTCAACAACAAGTACAGCAATCACCAACCCCAAAACATCAGGAGGACCTTCTCACATCTGCTTTCGAAACCTCACTACCAGAACAATTGAACAATATTGCACCACCTCCGATCCCACCCAACCCCCAAAAAGACGCTCTACTCTCCGCTCTATCTCAAACACTAACGCAACAAATCCACGCTATCCATGCGTCCAATCTCTCTGCATTGCCACCTCTCCGTGCCCAACAAGCAGCCCTGACTTCCACTCTCAATGCAATTAACGCTGAGATGTCTCAGCTTAACGACCTCGAGAAGCTACTATCTTCCAATGAAGCCATACTCCACCAGGCTATGCGTGATGCGGACAAGGTTCTCGATGATGCTAAGCGTAGGAAAGTGCCTAATGTTGACGAAGTACTTGTTGCTCCTACCGTGGTCGCTGGCCAGCTTTATGCGAGTGTCGCAGAGGAAAGAGCAATAGAGGAGAGTAGGGCTGTCTTAGGCAAGGCTTTGGATAAAGGGAGGATTGGAGGGGGTGTTTGGGCTAAGGTATGTCGATTTCGAACCGATTTTGCTAGACGTAGAACACACTAATACGCCTTCTTAGCAAACGAGGAGTCTGGCAAGAGAAGAATTCTTGAAGAAAGCGCTGATCAAGAAGATAGCGAGGGGAATGGGCTTAGTAGAGAACGAAAGATGGAGCTAGATATGGGAAGAACCCAATGCTCTGTAAATACTTGTGGCTCGATCTTATCAAATACGTCGGATTTCTGGCTCTTCACCACTGCCTTTTGGTTGAAATTCGCGGGAAGCGACCATATCATTGTACATAAGTCCAACCCGAATTGAGTCAATTGTGTCAAATGGTTTGCTCTCGATCATCATGTTCAGTTCGCTATTAGGGGCCTGTGCCATGTCCTAGTGGTATCGATCCATGCTCTTTGGGACGAAGAAAGGCCTCGTTCGACGGGTCTCCAACCCAACAAAGCATCAGAGGCGGGTCCAATGTGGGATCGATCGCGCCATCTGCGTCACGCCTGGAGTTTGTAGAGCTTCGATTCAGGAGTGTCATATGTACAACTCATCGTACAAGCACCAATGCACCGTCTATCCGCAGCGGAAAACACATGCCCCTTTTCACCCAACCCGTCTTTGCAGAGTCCCATACTCACGACCGTACTAATCTTAATCCATCCCTGCCGGTTGGTGTGCCTCCTCTCTTGAATGTAGCTGCATCACAACACCAAATTAGTTTTCTTATTCCGGACCATGCATTGCGAAGAGGAGTGTGCATACCATCAGCTTCCTCCCATGCTCTCCCGGCTCCAACCCCCAACCCTACCCACGCAGGCCATGCTCTTCGCTTGAAAAGAAGGACGGAGAAGACGATGCCGAAAGAGGCGCCAAGGGTGGAGCGGATGAGGAAGGAGGAAATCGCGTGGTCCCACTAGGCAAGCAACCAGTCAGTGACGCTTTGTGGAGGATCCAAGTAGGGTAGAGTACTTTATCATTGAGCAATGCCTCGCTGACGGGTTTTGAGGGTTGCGCCGCTGGCGGAGGTGGTGCAGAGGGCGGCGTCTCGGCCATGGTGAGAAGAGCTAGGGAAGCATGGTATTAGCAAAATCATCTGATAGTGGGGTTACGAAAACATACAATGGAGACGCGTGGCGGCGGGAATCGTTTAGGTCGTCGTGTGCTTCGAAAAGTTGGAGCTTTCGTGCAAGGAACGGCGGACAAATATGGACTAACTGCTTAAGCCCTAGCTCTTCGGCTCGCTTTCCCTTTCGACAAAGATGTTTTTTGTGACATTTTGCTTCTGCTTCGTCAACAGCGCTGGCTCGTGATCAATCCTTCTTGCGAGTCATGGCCCCAGCTACTGAGACCGATTGCGGTAGTAATCCCCAGCAGAGTATTCTCTCGCTTGACAAAAGCAACGAATCTTTCCCGACCTTGATCGCAAGAGCCTGCAACATACTCAAGATTGATCTGGACCAACACTGGAAGCAAGTCTCTAACGTCGGTGGACAAGTCCAACGCCCAGTTGCTTCATCAGATCCAAGGCCCGAATGGGCATTGAGATGGCTGCTGAAAAAGTTGGAGTCTGCAGAGAAGTTGAAGTCTGCAGAAATCCACAATGACAATCCACGCTTTAATTGGCGAGCATGGATATTGCTGCAAGCTTTGATTATGCGTATATCTATCTCCAGCAGTGCCCGCTTGCTGAAAGCTCATGGCATGATTGGAATCCTCCGCGAAACGCTTCAAGGTCTGTACAACCACCTTCCAACGACAACGCGCTCGGAAAACAAAGAAGCATCAGAGCTTTCAGATTCCAGTGCAGATACAGTTGACAATCCGCAAAGTAAAGTGACTTCGAAGAAACGCAAAAGAGATGGCATGGAGATCACAGAACCTCAGTCTTTGCCGACCGCCCAGGATATTGATGTTCACAGGACCTTCGTGGCCATTTCCGTTCTACTTGCCCAATTGCAATCGCTGACAATAGACACTGAGAACACCCAAGATTATGCTTTGGAGCATATGAAAAGCTCGTTGAGATCAAAGCCTGAAGATGCCGCCAAAATTCTTGGGAGTTCTCTATATCTAGCCAATGATTTATTGCACGGAACTTATAGAGGCCACCTGCGACAAGAGTCGAACGCGAACCAACTTGAGACAATCGCCTGTAGTCTCTGCGTAGATTCAGCAATTGGCTTCTGGAGTGCTCGCTCTGATGTTACACAAGATTCGTACGATAGCCCGACCAATGTAAGTCACTCAACTCCTGATCAAAACCCCGGATGGTAATTCTCGTGATGCAGCACGCATTTCGACTACATTGTATGCTCCCGGTTCTCCAACTCCTAGACACTTGTCGTCAATGGCCGTCTTCAGACCACGACCAAGAATCAGTGACAAGATCATCAGAAGTATTACTCATAAACCACGTCATCTTACCCTTTCGCGCCGTCAATCTTCAAACAGAACGGCGTGTTGAGGCCAAAGATGGAGAATTGTCTTCTTCCTTCAGTGACGAGCTAGTATCTACGCTGAAGCAATACCGCTTTCCTTGGTTGGGACAGCAGTCCTCCACGTCAACGACTAATTATGTTGCAAAAAGAATTGGGAAGGAATCACAGGAACACCTGACAGTAGCATTTTTTGTGCTACTGTTTGATATTGCGCTGACCTGCCGTCCTCGACATCTTCCGAGACTGCGTGGGATGGAAGACCCATGGCTAGGGGAGCTTTTTACCCAGCTTACCGAATGCTTCAAAGAGCTTATGCCTGCTAATCCTACGGTCGGACAACAGAAGAACCATGTCAGGCTGACAACATGGTTGTTACGCAAGGCGATACACCACAAGCTCCAATTGCGTGTTCCAATCATTGAGACAATTTTAGATCAAACATCCGGACTGTGTACCAATAAGGATGATGTCGAATGGATTATTGTCAGCCTCTCTCTTCTGAGCGATGCAAATGCTTTCGTTGTCCCAGCGTCTTCGCCCGACTCAGGTCAGACCCCTGCAGCCCGGCCACCAAATAGACATCTCTCTGCGCTACTATCAAAGATTACTAATCTATACCTCCGTCCATCTCCAAACGCAAGTCAAGAGGACCATGATTACGTTTTATCTAAGGTTCTCATTCCCTTAGGCACGGCATTCTCGGAAGGAAGGAATTTGATAGGCTTCTTGTCACACTGGAAGGACCAGTTAAACCTCGTTCAACTCGATAGATCGAAGGAAGTAGGGTATTCTAGCCTCTGGGAAAATCAGAGACTCCTCCAAAACGTCGCGCATTTGGCAGAGCGGACGCTCACTCCCGGCCAAATTGGGCAACTGCTATCGGCAGCAGTCAATGGTCTCGCAACCTCAGTACCCGACGAGATGGATCATGAACCAGTATCACTGGCAAATCTGGTCCTTCTGGATTGCCTTTTTGGGGGTATTACCCTCGATACGACGATAAAGCAGCTGGCTGCGACGGCGCAATTGGTATATAGCTCACTAGAGGCCATTATTTCGTCAGGACAATCCCGGCGTGATCAATGGCGGATGTGGAGGATAGAAGGGGTAATAGCCGAGCGATGGTTCCCAATTCACAGTTCTCCAACGTTCAAGAAGTCAACCTACTCGGCAACAGATCTGGCTATCCGAATGATCAAGGATACTGAGTTCACAACGCGACAGCTGCCATACATAGACTTGACCGAGAGACTACATGCTTTCGCTTATATTCTTCGCTTTATTGCGAGGGACGACTCGTTCTGTGAGGATGCACACTTTCTGTCACGTCAACATATAGTTTCGGCAGTAGAGAAAATACTGAACATAATGGAGCCTTTTTGTAGCCGCATAAGGCAAGACATCTTTGGCACCATCAAATCACCCGATTCTATTCCAAAATGGGAAGAAATCCACGGTCCCAGGATTGTGTCGATGGACACGTTCTACATTGCCTGTGTGGGACACATGATAATCTCCCCATGCGTCCTGGAGTGAGTATGGCCTCCTATTCACTTGTTCAGCGTCCTGACTTGATTCTAGCTATCTGGATACACATCTCCAGAGTCTACTTGTCGAGCAGCTTTACTGGTGCGCAGTCTATCAGCAAAGACTTTCCCAGGCAATGCTCTCTCAGTCCTTTGATTATTCCTGGCCCTGGACCATGCTTGTGCGCTCTGTTGCAATGGAGGCGTCGTCGTCCCTGACGAGTAAAAGATCCCACTCCAGAAACCCGGCCAATGCTGACTACTGCAGAGTGTCTTCGTGCTTTCATGATCGACCGCTATCTCAAAGTGTCGGACTTCAAGAATCAGAGATGTTGGGATATTAGAACAGCTTTCGTTTACACTGTAGCTTTTGAAGGTATTCGAACAATTCCAGTCCAGCAACTTGATCGAGCACAAAGGGAGGAAATAGCCAACCGAATACTTCGAATACTGCTCCAAACGAAGGTCCCAAGCCTTGCCACGACTACTGACCACCTTGATCTGCTTGCTGAACTAACGACGATGCCGAACAACTCTATGGATATCTTGACAAATACGTTCGATAACGGCAAAACACGTTTGACTCGGCCTGAAGGGGAGTTCGCCTTAATGACTTTAGCGTGTGACATCGATGGCTTTTTGACTTGGTCGATTGAGCAGATTGACAGTGTAGCAGCATTAAGACGGCTTACATGGTCAACAATGAGGCAAGTCAGCCCCCCAATAGTATGGGCACTTCTCCCATATACTGATGAGTTGCAGCTATCTATTTGCAACACTTGACCAGCAGAGCAGCGTTGATCATCTCAGAACCTTCTATAACCTGCTTGCTACAGCACTAGAGCAGAGATACGAAAAGAAAGAGCCATGTACTCCTGCCTTATCAGCGATGATCGGGGTCTCGTTGAACGCTTTTTCACAACATCGCCATGATTTGACCGGTCCTCTTGTCAATGTTGTGCAATCGCTGGATCTTTCGCGGCAGTATCACTTGGAAGTGATTCTTCGACTAATTGAGAGACTTACTCATCCCGACCTTCAAGACCGAGATCGGAGATACCACCTTGGCGTTTCCTTGGAATTGCTCGCGTTATATGTGGATCTTCTGGGTATTCACCCTGATCTACTACAAAGTAAGCGCTTCGATATGAGTTTCCTGGAGAAGCTTCGTCTAACGGCTTTAGTCTCATCCCGCATGTTCAGCAGTGAGGGTCTATTCGGATTGCTAAAGAAACAAGAGAGGGTCTTTGACCCTGGCCAGACGACAAACGTCGAGATCAAATCCTCGGAAGATCGATGTGGTGTTGAATACTTGATCTCGCGGCTCACAAATGTAGAGGTCCTGTTAGGTGTACAGGATTACAAGCTCAATTCCGGAGTAGTGGACGCAAGTCGACGAATATATGAATGTAAAGTAGACCAAGCGAGCGAGGATCAGGCTAAGGATGCTGACTGTCATTAGTGCAAATGCCCAAGGAAAGAAAGTATATTGCGGACTGTATCCGAGGACTACTACCAGACTTAGGGCTGCAGAGAAAGAAGGAGCTGTGCTTCGGTCGTAACATTGATGATGGGAATACATGTTTGGAGCCTTCTAGACTTCTCACGCTAGGAATGACTATCCATTCGCTCGACGGTAAATAGCATTCTGCCCCGAAAGTATCACACAAGGACGCTAATTCTCATTAGATCAGCAAGCTCATGAGCTTCGCGAGGACATCTCTCGGACCGTTACACTCTTATGCAGAAACATAGTTCAGCTATTATATTTCCGCGACTGTATGCTCGCAATGCAGTGCACAAGCCTGCTACTGCAGAAACATGTAAGCCTCTCAAAAAGCCTTGAATACCTTTGAGCTCATCTCGTGAAGCCACGAACCATCTCACAATGGCATATTGACAACCTGCTATCTACCATTGCCACCAAAGCGTCCTACCTGGAAACCCAGATCAAGGAAAAACATTCAGCAATGCTCTACATCGGCCTCTGCAGACTCGTCGGCACAGTCTTTGCAATCCACCGTATGAAGACCGGCGGGCGCTACCACCTTGTCGTTCACGCGCTACAAAGCCTACTACGCTGCCTTTTCATCCCTTACACGGCCACTGACTCACCCCTCGAATCCCAATCAGCCTTCGCCGAAACTCATGCATCAGCCTACGCCCGCCTCCTAACTACCCTGAGCGACCCAACCGTCTCATCCGTCTCCCGCTCCAACAGCCGCTCACGCCTCGAACTCAACGATGAAACGAAGAAAGCGCGCAGCATCGCCGGCCAACATCTTCCATACCTTATTATGGAATACTGCAATAGCCAATTGAAAGGCAGGTTAGCGCCCAGGATGAAGGCGGCGCTAGATCCGGGCTTGCATTCTGTGTTGACCGTTATGACCCCAGAGATCATGCGGACGATGAATGCGGCGCTGGATGAGAGTGGAAGGGCCGTTTGGAAGGCGTTGTATGAGGATTGGAGGAGGGTGGGGAGGGGCGGTGGAGGGTGACGTCTTTTAGCATTCTTGAGTATGAGGGCAGCAGCAGAAAATGGTGGATGCTAGCAAGATTTGTGGACATTAGGCCACGCTGTGGTCCATTCCACGAAGATTGAGAGCCAAGCATATCTCAAACTACGACCGTAAAGAGCGGAAACTTTGGCTTTTTGAAAGAACGTCAAGCTTCGGTCGAACATTAAGCTTAGATGAACCGTTCAGATAAAGACCTTCCAAAGGAGGAATTGAGTGACAAGCGTGGTTGTTCATGTAACAGATGAGCGCGATACCGGCCTGCCTTACGGATATATACCGACCGATTACACAAAGTGCCGGCCTCATTGCGCAAGGCTGATGAGAAAACCGGCTCAATCATCGCCAGTGTCTGCAGATCCCATGAGTGTATGGCGCTGGAAAAACCACGCAGTTGTCAATATGAAGCAGTCTATGGCGCTATGAATAGCAAAAATGCAATACAGCATAGCAAAAAAAAAGCAACTTCCATATTTCTAAGGACTGACATCTTACTATCTATCGCAGATCAATGAGAGTAAACAACAATTGAGACCCATTCAATGCAAGGCACCACTATCCCCCAACTCCACGAATGTAGATTACCTATCCCATCCATCCTCAAACCCCAGCAGCTCACCTCCCATACTATCACCACAAAAGCGATACCAACGCTCGCAGAACGTTTACGCCACCGCCGTCCCCGCTGGTGCCGTAGCCTGAGTCGCCACCGGTGCAGGAGCCTTGGTGTCGGCTGGTGCTGGTGCCGCGCTGTTTATCGTTAGTCGTTGGCTGGATGGTAGATAGGATGGGAAGTAGGAGTGGCTTAACGACTCTTTGATCTGCTGATTGTAGTTTATAACCCCGACTCGAGAGGAGAATTGGCAATGTGTCACGGCAAAATTACGTATGAAAAGGCGTCTGTCAAAGAAGGTGTTTTGAAGGTATGTATTTTTTTCTGATTTGTTTCTCGGTGGAAGAGGTAGCAATGCCAGCACGAGGGTAGATTGGTCATGTACCAATAATCTCATATGCTCACGGATGGATAAGCCAAGGGTATCGCGTATTCATAAATCATGAGACCACCATCAAAAGTCATCATCCATACGACCTCTGTATACCCGGCCCATTCTACACACCACACCACACGCCGTTAAAATTTCTCAGGGTTAAGCTCCTTAGTCACCGTCCTCTCCCTAACCCCCAACTCCACATCTTCCTTCCCCTTCCCCGAAATATCCTCCCCACTCCCACTCCCACTATCCCCATCCTCATCAAACCGCGCCCCATCCGCCAACGTCGGATTCCCAATCTCATCCCCGACCTCCATCCACACCTCAGACGTTGCCGGAATCGGACTAAATCTGCATAACACCCAATACGTCAAAGATGCAACAATGAATCCGGCGAAGAAATTCAAGTTGTAAATGTACTGCGCGCCTTTGGGCACTGGTTTTCCAATTGCGCCGACGAAACCGACTATGTTGATGAGGATGCCGCAGATGTAGGCTGTGTAGCCGCGCCAGTGAAAACCAAAGGTGAAGTAGTAGGGGGAGGATTTGCGGGCGGAGTAGAGGTCGCGGATTTGGTAGTAGCCGCGGCGGACGATGTAGTAGTCGCAGATTATGACGCCAGCGATGGAGGAGAGGAAGACGGAGTAGGCGGATAGGTAGGTTGTGAAGTTGTTGGAGGTGGAGAGGAGGTTCCTGCAATATCATGTCAGATACATAGGGACTTTGTGAGGGGAAAGGAGGGCTTACCATGGGCACATGGCAAGACCAACACAAGCGCAGATATACCCTCCTCTTCTGATATTGAGATACCGCGGCAGCAGTGCAGTCATATCCGTACCGGCCGAGACCGAGTTCGCGGCAATGTTCGTTCCTAATTGTGCCAAAGCAAAGGCAAAAGAAATGATGAAGACACCAAATCTAGCGGGCCCATTCGCATTCTTGCCAGTATTTGGGTTGATCAAGAAGTACGAAAGCAGGTTCAGCGGGTTCCAGATGGGGTCACCATAGATGATGGCTGAGGACGAGGATACAATGATCCCAATGAACGATGTCACAGCGAAGCCCACAGGGATGGTGATGAATTGAGACCACAGGGCATCTCTGGGCTTGCGTGCGAAACGGGCGAAATCAGGGTCATTGACAATCAGCGTTGCGAAATTGGCTATCGACGACATGATGCCTTGGATCATCGCCCAGCCCAAGGCGCCTCCAGACTTGGTAGCGGGTTGGTGTACGATGGGACCAATGCCATGAGCCCGGACGATCGACCAGATGAAGAAGGCGATACCTGCCGGAGGAACGAAGAAAGCTTTCGCGGTGAACAGATGACGAATCTTATGCACTGGGAACCAGATGAAGGGTAAGCTGCACATCCAGAAGAGGAAGAAGCTGACAAAGTCCATAGTGTCTGTCCCTGAGCTGGCGGGGAGGCCATTGGGAACGTTTTTGTAGGACGTCCATATGGAGCGGATCATGAGGGTAACGCATTCACCTGCGGAAGCGTGAGCATACAATACTAAAAGAAAGACTTGAGAGAATATACCTCCAATCCATGATTGCACCCCATACCAGATGCAAGCCATGGCAGCACGGTTAAATACCGGCCACAGCGAGCCCCAGATACCGAATGAAGCTCTGGCAGTGACAGGAAAGGAGATGTGGTAAGTGGCTCCAATGCGACCTGTCATGCAAATAAAGGTGGCAGAGATAAGATAACCAATCCAGACGCAGAGCCATGACTGCCACCATGAGAGACCGTTTGCAACCATCGACGAGCTTATCATCCAGGTGTTCTGCGATTTATCAGTGTATGCTCGAATCAATATTTTCTCGCTTGACGTACGATATTGAAAGAATCGGAGATCCAGAAAGCTACGAAATTCCATGCACCCCATTGCCGGCGCTCTGGTTCGACTATTTGCGGCTGTCAGTCCCGCTCTCAGTACGGCTAGCCTTTAGACACTGCTCACCAGGCTTCAAGTCTTCGTTCGTCAGCATCAATTGAGCATTGGTCAATCCTGGCTCCGCAGTCACAGCCAGCTTCTCCACAATCCGGGCGGAGTTCGATTCCTTGATGGTCTCCATTGCGTCCAGGGTGTAATCTACACTTCTATGCAAGTCAGGATAAAGCATGTTATATGAATTATGCAGAAAGTTCAGTCAAAGCATGCTAGTCAGAATCGGTCTTGTAGATGTAGGTAGCAAGCGGATGAGTTAGAAAATCAGAAAACCATCCTACTGAAGAACAAATCGTAAGGTTGAATGCCGAGAAATATCACAAATACCAGTTCGAAGACTTCCGCTTCCTGAAGACGTGCGCCGTGGCGGGCCCGGCGGTGGGGTCAAAGATTTTATATTGTATACGGAGTAAGTGGATCAGATTCATGCGCGGAATCTATCTCGTCATCTATAGCGGTCGCCGAGCTTCGCTCGCGCACTGGGCGTTCCTGTAGGTCGTCAAGCTCAAGGCTGAGGGAATCAGAAGAAGGATGGGATGGCACATTGATGGGGTATGACATGAATTATATGTGCAAAGTTCTCCGCGGTTGGGTCCGCCCGATAAGGGAGACCCTTGGCGGGGTCTCCCAGCTCCAACCTTACGCTGTTGCCGCGCTACCAACGGCGGCCGCAAGATTCTGAGGAGCGAAGGACGTAGGCGGCGCTGCAGTGGTGTAGAGATTTTGGGCGGTGGGGTAGTGAAGATCAGATCATCCCTGTCGAGGCTGCATCGCGGGCGACCAACAAAGTGGGGACCTGCTAACCCTCAATTTCCCTGGTGCTATCTGTTATCTAGGCGATCGGTCTTACCTCACTCTATCGAGCAACCACATGCGAGTATCATGAGGACTTCAATCCATTGGGGGAGGAATTAGCATGATCAGACGAACCATGGGAAAGAACGCTGCGTTATCTTATCCATGAACATAGCGGGCTGCAACTAGATAGGCACCTGCTGAGATCTTCCCCAAGTCTAGGCACGACGATGTCGTGTGACTCGTTCTGGGCCTCGTACGATGCTGCTGACGCTTTTAGTGTTGAAATGACGGGAATCGGCAAAGGCGCAGGCGACAGGAATGTATACAATCCGAATGAATCTTTCAATCATCGACAGGACTCATGCCTTTTCCCAGCAGTCTTCACGGCGCCAGCCCGCTATGCCCGACTAAGTGTTAGAATAAATGGCTGTCTTGAACGCCAGTCTAATCGACCTGAGCACAAATCACCGCCGCTTTGAGTCGCGGAATGGGCGTTCGAAGCTCACTCTAGAGCCATCGTCCATTTCATCGCCACTTCTCTTGAGCTTCGACGAATCAACTCCTTGATGTTCTGCATTTGTAATATGCGATTCCGTGCTCTGTAAACCTTGCGAATGCCACCTGTCTGGCGGCTTGCTTGATTCTGACGAATATTACCCTTCCACATTCGAACTGCCTAGAACCGCTACAATAGCCCTCATTTCATCAACAACCTTCTCCTCTAACCTGTTCTGACTTCCTCCATCAGCTTGAGCAGGCTTTGCCCGAATCCAAGCCTCCTCTCTCTCATTTGAAGGCACGATCCTATCCCTCAGCCCTTCCCTACTCTGCAGCCAGCTTTCTGCATCTTCCTTGACCTGTGCTCGATCCCACTTCACGTCTTCTATCTGACTAGCTATGACTGAGGCACTGGCACCTGCTTCGCGGAAATGTTGCAGGATAGTGGTGACCAGGGACAGTGACTGGGCTTCGGATGCCATACACAGTGTGATGTAATCTGCATTCGGCTCATTGCGAGTATTCGATCCGAACACACTTGAGGCTCGAGCGAGTTGGCTTGGGAAGTTGTTGAGGGCTGCCGCAACTTCGGCACCTAAAGGAGGACCGAGGGCGGTGAGGAGGTTTAGTAGGAGGGGAAGAAGGCCACGGGCCCAGATGGTGTACATGCGCACTGGCTGGTCGAACGGACTAAATGCCCGCGATTGCAGTAGTCGAATCAGGTTCGTGGATAGAATGTGAGTGAGTACACCTTCGACGGCCAGAGACTCAGCTAGGGCGGGTATTGAGGACATTTCGAGAAGAAAAAGAACGCTGAGTTCGCCGTAGAGAGGGTCGCCCAATGTAGCGAGCTGGTCAGACCAGGAGAGCAAAGTGGATGCGCAGCGAGCTGTCTGCGCATCGGAGAAAGCGGTGAGAAGATGCGTTGTGTTGCGTGGGAGATCAGGAATGAGCAGTATCGTGCGGAGAATGGCCGTTATGAGGGAGAAGTCGGATGGATGAACGAGCTTTGGGGTGTCATGGAGGATAATTGTGAGCGAGCGGAAGCCTTGTGCCACTATGGTGGTGAGGATCTCAAGAGCAATGTTAAGGGTTGATTCTGGAGTGGACGACCAGCGCTGTACTGGAGATTTGTTGGTTTGCGTGGCCTTGAGGTCTTCCGCTGGAGGGGGGTTGGCTGGTATGTTGACTTGCAGGGAGAGATAGAGAATTTTCAGAAGCATCCTATAGTAGTCTGCGTCATTTCCCTCAAGGGCAGATCCCAAATCCGGATTCCTTTCTCGCAGCGTATTCCATGCTTCTGGAAGGATGTTCTTGACTTCGGTCTCGCTCGACTTGATCTCGAGCAACCGCTGCATCAGTGCAAAAGCCAGCTCCACCCGCGATTGTGCCAGCCTGTCGAAGATGTATTCTGGCAGGGTGTTCTCAGCATTGGCTTTGAGGCAGTCAGTAATGACGACGGCCATTATCCTCTGGAACTTTGGCTCTGTTGCTAGAGGGCCACTTAATTCGACCAGCAGGGACTTCCAGCTGTGAAAAAGATTCTATCAAGATTCAATTAGTAAATGGGGACTAATCTAAGATGTGAAGACTCACCACTTGAGACTCCACCACTGACAGGTTGAAGTTGGCCCTTTTCACCTCTTCAGCAAACCCCTGCCCTTTCCTACCGGCCCATGCAGGTTCATAGGCCAACATCTCATTTGCTAGCTTGAGATGGTAGTAGAAAGAATCTCCAAGCTGTGGCTTGGTAATCGTCGTCCTCTTGAAATCTGAAAGACTGCAACCAGGAAATTTCAGCTCGAAGTTTTGTCGCAGATTCCCATGTAGAGAAGCATTATAACTTGGTGTTGATATAGCGTTCTTGATGAGATATGTCAAATGTGGCACTAACCCTTTTGCGAACTTATGGTTGCCCATTTGCTGGGTATAGTGTGTGTACATCGAGAGTATGTCTGTAACACGGGACGTCATTTGCAGGCTGTTATAGTCCGCAGACGTTTTGTACGACTTCTCTCGGCCGGTTGCAGTCACAGATCCTACATGAGCTGCGTATCCGGAGATTGCCTTCAGGAAGTGGCTGTGCTTCTCCACGGTAGTCAGCACCCATGGCCAGAAGTCTGCAGCGAGTGCAACAAAGTCAAGCATGGCCAGAGCCTTCTGGGGCTCTAGCTTTTCGATGTTTGATAGCGCATCCAGAGCTATGTTTAGTATAGGCTCGGAGCGTCCATAGCTTGAGCCAGAGGCTTCTGTCTTGTCCTTGAAGGTTTCTCGAGGAGTACTGCCAGTCAAAACGAAGATTGCAAACCACTGCTGGCGCTTGCTTACAACTGCCGAGAGCAATCGCCATATTGCCCATGCAAGATTTTCATTGTTCAGAGGTTGATCGAGCATCGAGAGTACTTCCAGGAAATGGCTTGCGGTCTCTTGACCAAGATGGCCTAGTAAAGATGGAGGTTGTTGTCCAGCGGCGGCTGCCGAGCGTACAAGGGCATCGAATAGATCGACTACTGGTAGCTTGTAGCTCTCATGCGCAGCGTACACCTTGGCAAGCATCGAGGCAGCTTTGAACATCTGGTCCTCCAGATGAGACTGGGGATTGTCGAGTAATTGATTGACACTTATAAGTGTACATATCAAGCTGAGTGCAGCCTTGACTTGAGAAGTCTGGTACTGCGAGCCACGGGTGGGTAGGCTGTTACTTGAGGTGGTCATGCCTTCACCGAGTATGTGTATGAGTGGTAGCACTGTTACATCATTACTTGATCTTGACAAGAAAACATCGATGATGTACTCGGCCGATGGTGCAAGCGCATGTGTAAGCTTTCGCGAGAGATCCGGGCTGTCATTGGCACAGAAACAGCAGTTCAGAATCTTCTGAAAGATGGTACACAGCCGTGAATTGATTTCCATTCGGTCCTCCTGGACAACAAATCTCCAGTTCATTGTGCTCTCACAAATCTCAGTCATTGTTTGCGTGAGATTCAGCAAGACCCTCTCCATGGCCGTCTGCGACACTCCAGCTCCAAGGGACTGAACACTGCCAAAGCGTGCGATTGCTTTTGTAGGTGCTTTCCGAGATACTGCATGTGCGATTGAATCCTCAATAAGTGCATCAAACAGATGGATACATCCGAGCAGGAAGTTGTAGCGGCCTACGATCATTTCCTGAGAAGCGATAATAACGCTAAGCTGATTCTCATCCTTGCCAATACCCAAGAGACCACTCCTGCCAAGGAACGGCCAGACTCTGTCGGGCATTAGTGGCAGGAGTGCATAGGCGAATTGTAGGCATTGTACAAGGTTGTCGACAGCATCGGCGTCTCCGGAAGTTTTCCGAGGCTTGTACAATTCTCTCTCAAAGATGTCAAATATCACTGATACAATATCCTGGTTTCGATCCAATTTATCGCTGGCAGATGCAAGCATTGTCTGCGCCAATTCAACTGCATCCTTCGACGTCCGATCCGGCAAGAATCGTCGCGTAGCTGCTGACAGCATGGATGTAATTAGGCCAATCATGCCCCCAACGATCTCCGGAGAAAAGCTAGGGTTCGACACATTTGGAGATAGATCAGGTGATCTGGAAGCGCACTGCAGCACTTTGCCCATATACGTCAAACAGGAGAATTCTTGCCGCCACGCCACGACGAACGGTTTTGCACTATTCATAATCTCTCCTTGTGTGCCTCTAGGGACTGTATGTGAACTAGAGATCTGGTTGGATTTGCTCAAGGATCGCGAGACGCTATTAGACAGGGCCTGTTGAGCTACGGGATTGTCTAGAGTCGGACCGATATTGAATGTTAAGTCTCCTGTAAGCTGGATATAGTCGATTTCTTCCTGTGTTCGGACGGTTTCGTAATCATTAAATTCCTTGGACATCACGCATGTAAAGGTATCAAGTTCTTCGAGGATCGCCCACATCGCGGGCTCCGACCCCTCTCTGCCGTTGTTGTTAAATGTCAAGGCTCGACAGAATTGCAAATAAGGCCACGACTCGTAGGGAAAACGGAGTTGGGCGTTCAGGAAAAGCTTCTGGCGGAGCAAGTTGTCATTCAGGAACCGGGCACCTGGATCAGCTTTGTCGGGCTCCACCGATCGATCTAGGATGTCCCAGAAGCGCTCGAATCCTGTGAGTATAGCCAGGGTGGCTGTGATCAAGGCAGGCTGATATTCGATGAAATCAAGACAGACCCGGATCAGGTCGAGTAGTATCCCACGCATCTTCTGGCTAGGTTTGCCTCCATGTTCAAAGCCATATGGGGTGCAATACTCAGTGGATATGGCTTCTAAAATATCGAAGACCTTGCCGTGCTCTACCGCATGGTTAGCCAAAAAGGCAATCGGATCTCCATCAAGAGCGGCAATGGCGACCGTGTCATAGATTTCTTCCAAGAGAGTTGATTGCTGGGATGTGTCGCTGCCGGTAGACGACCGACGCCACAACGATCTCTCACCGTCAGTATCAGATGAGTCAGCTGCGTCAAACTTGTCAGCTGCGCGTAATGACTGCCTGACTTCTCTCGATTCTCGAATGCCAAGTGCACTTTCTCGCAAACTTTGCATGATGATGCCCCAGGCTAATACCGCCGGACTCGGAGTTTTCAAAGGAGCAGCGGCAATGAAGATATCGTTCATCTCGTTGACAGCGGCAGAATCTAGGAGGTAAGGTGCATTCGTCGTCGGAGTGGTTGTCGAGGCGCCAGAAGCCGAGGTCTGCGCAAGCACGTCGAGAGCGAGTGGGGTTTTGAGAATAGCGAGTGAGATGAGCGCTGCAAGAGACTGGATAGGAACATCGTAGGTTCCTCGAAGTGCTGGATGAGGCGGCTGAAAATCTTCGAAGAAGCCGCATTCGCCCATAAATCTATACCAGGCAAGAGTTGCAGGAGACTCCGTAAGGCTCGAGCATGACTCAACAAGGTTCAAGAGTATCTGCATGATGTGGATAATCTCCACAACCTGGCTTTTCAACCAGGCCACTTCGATGTCTTCTTGTGCGCCTTCATCCTGGAGCCAACCACTTCCGCCAGTCATTGCCTTCAGCCTGGAGCGCAATGAGTCAACAGCATCAACTACGAAATTCTTATGGCTGCTCTTCCCGCCGGCATCGATTTTCCATTGGGAGAGTATGGTTGCTCCGACTTCTTCCAGCCAACCTTGGCCGCGCTGTCCTTGATTCGATACATCGCCGCCCTGGCTCAGCGCGCTGAATGTGATGTATTCGCTGGTCTTGAGGAGATACCGCCGTTCAGACAGGTAGGCTTCCAGCAATCTTCGGCGCCGTGCATTCGTATCGTCAAACGTAGGCGATTCCGTTCTCATCATTGTCGACTTGCCAAGCAGCGAGGAGCCAGGGTCGAATATCGATGCTTGAAGTTGCCCTGCACGCCTGCCTCCATCCGTGAGGGTAATTTGGTCGCCAGGACTTCCTCGCAGCAGCTGCGCCGCCGACCTTGTCTGCCATTCTAACACAGCTATTCGTAAAGATGACACCTCATCGATTTTGGTTTCCTTGCTGAGCCATAGGGTATCATCTTTAATCTGTTTGATGTCGTAGCGCGTATGGGAAGAGGGCGTGACGTTGATGGCAGAGGTCTTTGTCTCGAAGCTGGATTTCGTTTGCGATGTTGCGGCTGAAAAGGGCGATAATGAGCGAGCGAGTAAGGCAGCGGTCTGAGGATCGGTGAGATGCTTCTGGAGGGCTCCGCTACTTTTCGCACCACCTGGTTGTGATAGAGCTAAATAGGTAGTCTTCCACGAGCTACGGTGCGTTAGCGATGCTTCAGTATAATGGTTTCTGGTGCATACAGTAATTGGTGCTCTCCACTGAAGCACCTGTCGAGAGGGGGGAAATATGCCTCCCGGATCGGTGCCATCAAGGCATCCAGAGAGCTAATTGAACACTCCAAAGTCCTCCCCTGAACTCAAGCTGTTGACTCTGAAGGAAATGTTAAAGATTCGCGAAGCGCGACTTAAGCGCGACTGTAATTTATCCATCGCGCTAGTGACTTGTATTGAAAACGTGGATACCAGATGAGTCGGGAGATCACTAATTGACGACTCCAAACACCAGTATCATGTACTCATTATCGCCTCGCAGACAGTCTATGCTTTGATCGAAAATTGCGGACTATTGATTTGGAACATTGATCTCGTATTGCCGCACCTTAGTGCTCGACCTAGAAATCGTTTACAGTGATTTTCCGCAGTCATGAACGGAGCCGACTTGATAGATCACTCGCCCAGTCACCCAGAGGCTGCTCCTCGGATCTCAAACGCTTCAAATGTTGTGCTCATTGACAATTACGATTCATTTACCTACAATGTAGAGCAGTATCTAGTGCTTGAAGGGGCTTCGGTCACCACATATAGGAATGACGAAATCTCGCTGAAAGAAATCATTGCGCTGGAACCCACTCAGCTTGTGGTCAGTCCTGGTCCGGGACATCCTGATACGGATGCTGGCATCAGCAAGGCCGCGATCGAGCACTTCAGTGGCAAGATTCCAGTCCTGGGAGTATGCATGGGAGAGCAGTGCATTTACTCCGTGTTTGGTGGCCAAGTCGAGGTGACAGGAGAGATCCTTCATGGCAAGACCTCTCCATTACGCCATGATTCGAAAGGCATTTATGCAGGTCTTGCTCAAGATCTACCCGTAACACGGTACCATTCTTTGGCTGGTACGCACCCGAGTCTACCCGAATGTCTTGAGGTAAGCTCTTACATCGCCACTGGTCCCGACGAAGGTAAGGGTATCATAATGGGGGTACGCCATAAAGACTTTGTAGTGGAAGGCGTCCAATTTCATCCAGAAAGTATCCTCACGGCAGAGGGTAGAGCAATGCTGAAGAACTTCCTGAAGATGAAGGGGGGTACATGGAAAGAGAACGAGCGGTTGCAGAGGCCAACAAGCAATGGAGGCCAGACCAGTAGGACGGACGACAGTAAAGGCCTTTCAATGACTAATGGAAATTTCAGTTCGAAGCCAGACCCCAAGAACAAAGTGAATATCTTGGATGAGATATTTTCGCATACGCGGGCTGCCGTCGAGTCGCAAAAGCAAACCCCCTCACAGCGACCATCTGATCTTCTGGCATCATATAACCTCAATCTATACCCTCCGCAAATCTCATTTCCTGATAGGCTACGAGAATCACCATTCTCCTTATCTTTGATGGCTGAGGTTAAGCGAGCTTCGCCATCGAAAGGGGACATTGCTCCCCATATTTGCGCCCCTGAGCAAGCAAGAAGATACGCCCTTGCTGGCGCGAGTGTCATCTCTGTGCTGACCGAGCCTCGTTGGTTCAAAGGCTCAATCGGTGACTTGAGAGCTGTCCGGCAGAGCCTCGAGGGAATGCCAGATCGTCCAGCGCTCCTTCGAAAAGAATTCATTTTTGACGAGTACCAGATCTTGGAAGCGCGACTGGCTGGGGCAGACACAGTCCTGCTGATTGTTAAGATGCTGGACGAGAAAACATTGAAGAGTCTGTACGGCTACTCGAGAAGCCTAGGAATGGAACCTCTTGTGGAGGTGAACACTGCAGAAGAAATGCAAATTGCGACGGAGATGGGGGCCCAGGTAGTCGGAGTAAATAACCGAGATCTGACTAATTTTCATGTGGACTTGGACACAACAAGCCGCTTGATGCAGAACGTATCAAAGGAGACAATTGTCTGTGCACTAAGTGGTATTTCTGGTCCCGATGATATCAAAGCCTACCGAAAGAACGGTGTAGGCGCCGTTCTTGTAGGAGAGGGACTCATGCGGGCTAAAGAGCCTAGTGAGTTTGCCGACAGACTACTGGGTCGCTCAGCAGGCAGACTCAATCAGAAGAGATGCAACGTTCTGGTCAAGATATGTGGTACGAGGACACCAGAAGCTGCTAAGGTGGCCATCGAGTCAGGTGCAGACTTGATAGGCATCATTCTGGTCGAGGGTCGAAAGCGTTGCGTATCAAGGGCAGTAGGCCAAATGATTTCTAAGACGGTGCGAAATACACCAAAAACTAGGCAAAACGCCGATTTAGAGCATGGTGGTGATGTCAAAGAATACTTCGAGCATACATCGGGCTTCTTCCGACGAGCTGACCGGGCATTGCTGGTGGGAGTCTTTCAGAATCAGCCTTTGTCCTACGTTCTTGCACAACAACAAGTTTTGGACCTTGACATTGTGCAACTGCATGGATCCGAGCCCATAGAGTGGGCGTCATTGATACCAGTGCCCGTCATTCGCCGTTTTGGCCCCCAGGATACCGAACTGGGTCGAAGAGGATATCATGCCCTTCCATTACTAGATTCCGCTTCTGGTGGAACAGGTCAAAAGCAAGACCTGACTGCCGTCAAGCGTGCGCTAGACTCAGATGGTGGCCTTCGAGTGATATTAGCCGGTGGTCTAGATCCTGAGAGTGTGGAGAATATTTTGACCAACATGTCTGAATATGCATCTCGAATAATAGCCGTTGACGTCAGCAGTGGTGTCGAAGTTAATGGTGAACAGGATCATGAGAGGATAGTACAGTTCATCAAGGCCGCAAAGAGCGCTGGCCAGCCATGAGCTCATTCACGAAGACATAAATCACCATCACTTCATTGGTTGTTGTTTGGCTTTTGGCCATAAGCCCCTCTTACGAAGGGCTTCAATAGCCAACTGCCAGGCAGATCATCCTGACCACCTCATTCACTTGCCTTCACAACCTCAAACCGGGTGAGCAGCATTGTTCAATCTTCGCAGACGTCCATTCCAATTACTCACCAATCCTTTGTTCCTTGTCTCACGTCGCTCTATCAACTTTGCGCCCCTCTTTTCCCAGCAGCAAGACTTCATTTCTACCTTTTGACACTTCCTGAGGTGTTCCCGCACATATATTTCACCTTTTCATTCAACTTTTGGAAATCTGGCCTTCACTGCTTACCGTTCTTCTAGCATTGTTCTAAATTCTTATTCTGCATTTCTTTGCTTTTTCTCAACTACTATTTAAACGAATCTACTTTGACTCTACTTCTTGACCTCCTTACTAGACGCAAACATCGGCTCACAATTTTCTGAGTTCTCGAAGGCCATACACAATGCGTCCCCCGTAATCCTCGAAGTTGGGTTCGGGTCGCTCCGTTCATTCGGTACATACATCATACATCAATTGCATCCTCGGCCACCCTCCAACAGAAACAACAGATCAACCCTACTTCACAATCGCCATGAAGTACGTCTTCAAGAACCTCACTATCGCGGTCACTGGCGACTTCGGCGAGAGACGCGGAGTCGACAAGATGCGCCAATGGGTCCAAGTCAATGGAGGCAGATTCGTCTACGAGATCAGCCCGAATGTCACTCATCTCATTTGCAGCAAGGAACACTTACAGAAGGACAAGGCAATCGGTACATAGAAACCTCCCACTCGCACATCTTTCTATTCAGTAACCCTGTCAATGACCATGATCGTCGACGTCTTCACCTTACGCCTTGAAGCTAACATTATTTGGTTATAGTCCGACAAGCTCGCGACCTTAAGACGGTGAAGATTGTCTCTTTCGACTGGCTTGAGGATAGTCTCATAGCGATGAGAGTGAAGAATGAGCGCGAATACCTCATGGGTATACGTGTAAAGGCTGCAGCCCAGACAAAAGAGAAGAAAAAGATGCTTAGGAAGGGTAATGTTAAGAAAGGCAGTCAGTTGCCCTGTCTACATCTTCGATTACGCCGTAGCTAATGTGCTTCCAGTGGAGAAATTCGAGAAAGCGTGCAAGGAATTTGTGCAAGACATGAACACCGGTATAATACCATTCAAAGTGCTTGCTTTAAGATCTATTCTCACATTTCTGCAGACGGGTACGAGATCTATCGCGACCCCTGCGACAGCTTTTCCTACGACCTTACCCTCGCCCGCGCCAACCTCCTGACCAACAAAAACGAGCGCTACCAACTGAAGGTGTGCCCAACTTCTCATACTCCACCAAGCACACCTCTACCCCACCTCAGAATTCCCCCCTGTATCCCAGCCTCATCACTTACATCATATCCATACTTCATCAATCCCCCTTGCCCAATAATTTCTACCCCCATCTTCCCCATATCACCACTCCCATCCGCTGCTCGTGCTTGTCTCGCCTCTCCGCGCGCTCAGAGGTTGCAGCTCTATGTCTCCCACGGTACGCCGAAGATGTTCGCCTGCTATGTCAAGTATTCGGCTCCGAATGTGACGTCTACGATTGAGGTGCTAGCCCCGAGGGGAAGCAGCTGGGAATTGACATGGGGGGCATTCGAAGCTTTCTTTAAGCTGAAGACGAGGAAGGAGTGGTCCATGCGGTTTTGGAAGTGGGAGCGCGGGGGCCCAGCCAATGCGTTTGTCTACACGCCGCCTAGAGGGGGTGAACCGAGGGGAATGTTTTTGGAAGTGTGACGGAGTCGCATGGATGAATGTTCCGGCAGCTAGGGAGGGAGACGAAAGAAGCTGGGCATTTGCTTTTGCTGCTGGCTTGATGAGCACAAACAGGAATTGCTCAGTCAAAACGTTAGGCCTGGAAACTATGGACGTGCTACACATCGACTTTGAAGAGCGGATACTGATAGCTCTTATATGATTTATGACCAATAAAGATGGCTTTTCAAGAAGCTGATAATAATTATCTTTATTAATTCTGGACTTGTTGCCAGCGAATTGCTCAGTATTGTCAGCCACTTACATGGATTTTGACCCATTTCCTTATCCCTTCCACCAACAGAGGGCTCGTTGACTTGGCTAGGCATCGGTTGAACGAGCCCTCCCTCTGCCACCGGAGGGGATACTTTGAATTCCCGGTTTAGTCGTCTGTCCGGTTACTAGTTGCATCATGATGGTCAAGACTCTCTTGACGATGACCGCATTCTCGAGGACTTTCCCGCCTTGTCGACTTTATTCACAGCGCGGACCCCAAATCACAGGCTACTACCACTTTGCAAAGGAGCCGTTGAAAACGTTGCCGGGCTATCTTGTCGCTCGTTGTCGTCATCGTTGCTCCCGCCGGTATCTGTCTCACTGTCGAATCGATCTTCGCTGGTAGTGGTTGCAAACTTCTGCTCCTCCATCGCCCTGAGCAGTCGCTGGATGAGGGTCTTAGTCTGGGCTTCATTGATTTGATAATTCCGACTGGCAGTCCAAGTTTCACAAGTTCTTTGACCATTCTTTGCAATAGCTAGGGATTGTATCCTTCGAAGTGTTCCAGGGTCAAGCGTCGTAGGTACGGATCATGATCGGACATGCCAGTCTCGACAATTTGAAGGAAGCCCGTCACTTTGGCCTTTACAAGGCTGAAAGTAGACTGGAGCTTGAATTCTGTCATGACGAGTCGTTATTTTGCACCTATAAAATGCATTTATATCATGATAGCTAAATTTAAGCAGGGGAAGGATCACGCTTTTGTGGAATATGAAAGCAGTTTGGCGATAATCCCAGCAATCCCATCTCGTAAAGTGAGATGTACTACAAACCCAAAGAATAGCTGTAAAGAGCAGAGAGTGAGAGCTGTATAATTGAAGCCAATGACCGCCATCTTTGCCGTCATCCTGATGTTTTTCAGCCAGCCATGTGCTCAGACAACCAACCTTGCCTTTTCCAGATGGAGTATGTGGCCAAACATGGGCGTGAAGGAGCAAGTCCTCTCAATTACCTCGGATCACTTGTAAACGTAAAGTTTTGATGCGTACGAAGTCTGTCAGATGACATTTGGGGGAATGAGGCCAGCCTAATCGTGAGCAGGACTGCTGAGCAATCTGCCTACGAACAATTCGATAAATGAATCCGGATAGTCAGTAATGAGTCGAATAAGTAGCAACGATATGTAGTAATAAATGAAGAACAAGATATCCTACTGCCTTTTGCGTAGAAGGCGGACATACAGTACTAGTGGCCGCTGTGGCGCAGACCTCCGTAGATCTTGGCTTGACAGGGGTATCTGTCAGACCGCAAGGCGCTGTACAAGACAAATTACACGTTCATAACGACATACATTCCTTTGGTCTTGGATATTGAATACATTTAAACGTATGCGACTCGTGCTCTCATATTAAGAGCGAAGGATTAGGCAGCGGACGCCGTCTGGTGCCCAGCGGAGGTCACTTTACCACCATCCGAAATTCGTCATTCTTTAGACCGACTTGAACCGACGGCGATTGCGCTCTTCAGTGTGTGACCTGCATGGATGTCAAGAGACAACAATCTATTGGCTTCTTTAGGCACTACTGAAGCCAATTATCCCTCTAGCACGCCTACACCCACTATCAATACGCCCAACAGCTCCCCCCACTCACATCCTCCATCACGGCGAGCATCACCTTTCAGGCCTGGCTTAGCCAAAGCCAGAGTCTCCCCACCCCCGAGGCCTAGCGTTATATCAAAAACGCCTTTCGATCACGGCCTAGAGGAGGAAGGCGCAGGTGACTCAGACCTGGAGGAAGCAGAAATGGACACTCGACCCCCCTTGCATCGGCCCACGGACGGGCGCTCAGGAGTGCCGCTTCTCAAAGACGAGCGAGGCCGACCCTCATATGATTACCCCAACGGAAGCGCGCGTCCAGCCTTCTCTACAAGAAAATCTACGTTTCGGAGTCGGAGTCCAGATATGGAGGGTTCATCAGCGGTTAGGAAGAAGTATACGTATGCGGCGTTCTTTTTATTGTTGAGTTTGGTTAGTTTTGTTATACAAACGGAAACCGCGGTTTATATACAACATGAACTCAAGTGGAATAAGGCTTATGCCATGCTGTGAGCTCGTCTCGCGTGCTTCTGGGGCAAGACTTGGTGCTAACGCAGGCCAGATACTTTACACACGGATCGTGGTCATTACTATGGCCTATGCAACTCCTCATACTTCGGATCTCAAATTGGAGGACACCATGGAAAGCTTTCTGGCGACGCCATGTCTACCTTGTCCGCACGACCGCCCAAATGGTCGAATCTCAAGACGTCCATCTCACAAGTCGAGAAGCCCAAAAATCTCCCGTGGCCTATATACTCAAGAAAACGGCATTCGTCACCACAGCCTTGACAATAGCCGGCGGGTCGTGGTACGTTGCGGTGGATATGACCTCGGCTAGCGATCTTACGGCCATCTACAATTGCTCTGCCTTCTTCGCATACGCATTCAGCATACCGCTTCTTGGGGACAAGTTACGCTTTGACAAGGGTTTTTCCGTTGCTGTGGCCATAGCTGGTGTGCTCATTGTAGCTTATGGTGACACGTCACCAACGAAGCATGGAGGGAAATCGGGTGGGGTGGTAGGAGGCGCCCCAGAAGAGGAAGAAGCAACGAATAGGACACTCGGGAATATAGTGATTGGGGTTGGTAGTGTGCTCTACGGACTCTATGAGGTGCTGTACAAAAAGCTAGCATGTCCGCCTGAAGGAACGAGTCCTGAGCGTGGCATGATCTTTGCGATGACTTTTGGAAGTCTGATTGGGTGTTTCACGCTGTTCGTACTATGGATTCCATTGCCTATACTACATTTGCTGGGCATTGAGAGGTTCGGACTGCCGCATGGAGAAGCTGCCTGGATGCTGGCGATTTCCGTGCTGGCCAACGCGACCTTCTCGGGGTCTTTCTTGGTGCTCATCTCACTCACGTCGCCAGTCTTGTCTTCGGTGGCTGCGCTGTAAGTACTCGTGTACCCATGACTTCTATTCTGTACACTGACTTCATTCAGTCTCACAATCTTCCTTGTGGCAATCGTGGACTGGCTACGCACGGGTGAAAATCTGGCGCCTGCAGCTATCATTGGAGGTTTACTCATCATAGCGGCCTTCTTGCTGCTGAGCTGGAGTACGTATAGAGAGATGAATGAAGAGAGACGTAAACGGTACGCTTGACCTTGCCCTTTCAGTCACGACCTTTCATACTAATCCTGCATCAGATTAGAGGAAGACCCCATAGACACTAGCGATGACGAATAGACGTCATTGCTCTTCTGTTCATTGGGAACTGGAAATTTTGGGCATGGCGACGGCGTTTTGGCAATCTAATAAGGTTAGGTGGCATCGAATGAGCATTTAGACTAGTACTGAAGAAGAATGCTTCTGTGAACTCTCAAGGCCTAATGCAGTGATTCCTGTACTCAAGCCATATTCACGTAAGCCAGGCCTGGCGCTCATTCTCCCCTTTACAGCAATAGGAATAACAACATTTCAACGCCATTTCCCTCAAATCCTATCATACAGGGTCCCAACAACCCCAGGCCATTCTGTCTCAATATTCTCTCTGTATGGACCTAGTCCCAATTTCGTGCAATCCTCAGCGAAAGCAATTGAATTTGCCAAGGCTGAACCTCCAAGGAGCGCGTCTTGGACCGTTCTTATCGACAATGACACCACCGCCGACGTGCTTGCCGCCGAAGCCTTTGGTGTAGAAAAACGGCATGTTTAGTGATAATCGAGGGGCTCGTGCGGAGGTGGGAGCGATGAGAGGAGGGCGGCTGGTTGATTGGGTTCAGGAGGTGGTTTGGAGTGCTGGTGTGGAAAGTGCTTGTGAAGAGGCTAGAAATAGGGTTAGCTTTTGAATGTAATCGAAAGGGTGCTTGAATGTCCCAACCTTCTCCTTTGTATGGATGTAGGTCGGTAGGGTAGTAGAGATAGGAAATGAAGTTGTTGTTATGCGGTTGCACTTGGCATCGTTCAATCCGGTTTATCGAGGCTTGGTATCCTGCAGGGAAGGTGCATATCGATAGATCGATACGAGTGCCTGCTTGGCACTTCTATCAACGACATGTCCATCTTCATTTGGACATATGGCTATCTTCGGGCTCTAGAATCCCTTCTTGTGTGACTTGAGGGAACCCAGTTCCTCCAATGGCGCCATTCAGATGCGTCGGCGATAATTGAACGCGTGGAGATAAGCCATAACGCTCTCTTCGATCCAACCTCATCCCAATAAGTTCCTATAACACCATACCTATCTTTTCCAGAAGTCCATCATGACTATGCTGATGCAAAGTGGGAAGCCGCGCGTGATCTTGGGCCTTATGACATTTGGTCCCGACGAATCAGCCGGCGCCCGCATCACCTCCTTAGACGATTACAACAAATGCCTCGACTACTTCCAATCCCAAGGCTATAATGAAGTCGACACAGCCCGCACCTACATCGGTGGCAAGCAAGAAGCTTTCACAGCCGATGCCCACTGGAAAGAGCGCGGCCTCACAGTAGCCACAAAATGCTATCCGCACGAGCCAGGCACGCACAAGCCTGACAGGCTCAAGGAGAGCTTCTACAAGAGCTTGGCGGAGCTGAAGACGGATTGTGTGGATATCTTCTACTTGCATGCTGCGGATCGGAGTATCCCCTTCGAGGAGACGTTGGAGGCGCTGAATGAATTGCATAAGGAGGGGAAGTTTGTGCAGTTGGGGTTGAGTAACTTTACGGCTTTTGAGGTTGCGGAAATTGTTATTTTGGCGAGGGAGAGGGGATGGGTGAGGCCGACGATTTATCAGGGGATGTACAATGCTATCAGTAAGTCTGATCCCTGTGGTCAAGTATTGCTGATAAGCTGATATCCGTGTAGCTCGATCGCTGGAGCAGGAGCTCATTCCAGCTTGTCACCGCTATGGTATCGATGTTGTCATCTATAACCCCTTAGCTGGTGGTCTCTTCTCTGGCAAGATCAAGAGTGCTGAAGTCCCATCAGAGGGTCGGTACAGCAACACTGCTAAGAGTGGAGAGATGTACCGACAACGGTACTTCAAAGACGCCACGTTCGATGCTTTGCGTCTCATCGAGCCCGTTGCTCAGAAGCACAAGCTCACATTGTTAGAGATAGCTCTGAGATGGTGCACACACCATTCTGCACTCAAGATACAGAATGGTGGCCGAGATGGAGTCATCATCGGCGTCAGCAGCTTCGGCCAGCTTGAGAGCAATCTCAAAGATCTAGAGAAGGGGCCTTTGCCTGATGACGTGCTGAAAACACTAGATGAGGCCTGGCTGGTTGCAAAGCCTACGACGCCGAACTACTGGCACCTTGACCTTCAGTACACATACGACACCCAGAAGGCCCTCTTCAAGCCGAAGAATTGAAGGTAAGCTGGTACGCCAAAGGCTACTAGATTTCGTAGAGTCAATGCTTGCCCACCACGCCTCAATTGTCATGCATCCGATCGCTATGGCTCGGCCAGTAATATATGAGCTCCGCGGCCAAGAAAATAATTCGTATCATGCCGCTTTTGCAGTGAAATGAAGTGATGAGCGGATCTCTCATCCGCCTCAACTCCTCTCTTGACTGCAATTCTTCCCTTGATGCTCCGCAATGGCTACGAACCTGAACAAATGCAACCATCGAAGAATGTATGCCAGACTGAAGCGCAATATTGGAGCACTGCCACTTTTAATGGAGTGGAGACCTCGTTCTTCGCCTTGGCGCTAGTCATGACTTCCGCCCTCTCATCCACCATCTCGTCACCCCGACACGACGACCATAACAAGAGGATTTGTCATGCTATCAAATTATGGCCACAAGCTCCCAAATGAAGATTTTTCCTCCTCGTCCCCGTCAACAGAGGCTCGCACTCCTTCCTTCTCACTGTCAACCTTGAGAGCATCGACGTCAAAAGAGACTCATTCTCCTCTGCGGACGCAACCAGGCCAATCCTGACACCTTAACAATAGCAGAGGCCTCCGCTTCTTCGTACCCTCTATCATCTCCTGATCTCAGAGCCCCTCACACGTCTCAATCTTCACCATTGACCCGGAAGTTGCCCAATTAAAGCATTAGACCATTATGTATACCATCCTCGAGCATCCTGAGGGCCCCAGCACCGAGATGCCAATCCGCTCGAGTGTCGCTAGAGGTGGAGCAATCAATGAAGGCAATGAGGTCGGTGGACATGGTAGGTACCGCCTAGTAAGCAAGGCGAGCCTTGCTGATGTCACAGAAGGTGGATTCAGCCATGAAGGTGCGGTTGTCAGTAAGAATGGTGTAAGCAGCAATGTCAAGTACGCCAAGCACTCCAGTGGCCTCGAAGGTGGACCGTTTCATGCAGACAATCGTTCAAGTGAGGAGACTGCTGTGGAGGAGGTCGGACACATCAACGACAACGGGACAGTGTTGCCATTCATCTACATCCCCTCTGTACCAGATCTCACGTATTATGCTCAACCCCTTAACATGTACATGGAGCCAATGATGAGTCAAGAGGAGTATGAGAAGGCGTTTGTGGCCAAGATTGATACTGAGGGGTAAGTCTATTTGCTAGAGTCAGCCCCATCACCGCTTTGCACTGGGTCAGCGCCGGATTGCGTTGAGCTCCACAATTCTTTTGTCCGGCGGAATAAATCCGCGCCTTTTTGCCTGTTTCTCTTCATGCGCTACAAGACATCATTTTGGATCATCTGATTCCAAAGGATTACTCCGAGCTGTGGCAGGGCTGCTGATGGAAGCTTGCGGTGGCCCACGCCTACTCAAACTTCACCTTTGAGGTGGGACTGAGGTAAAATTCAGGTGGAATTGAGGTGGGACCGAGGTGGAATTGAATCAATAATCGCTGACTGATGCTCTTCACTACAGGTATGCTGTCGTGAATAAAGTCGACAAGAATGAATTGATCTTGGTCGTGTGTCTTAACAAGGGCACCGACTACTGCTTCGAGCTGTCCCGCGCTACTCTGGAGCGCTCATCCGTTCTCAAGCGCATTCTTGCATCTGGCAACTTTCTGCAAGGTTCCGAAACTCTACTCCGTTTCATTGAGGATCCTGCGAAGTGCTTCCAAGCGGTCAAGATCTACTTAGAAGAGGGATCGGATTGCTTTACTGCTAAGGACCTAGAATTCTTTGCCATGCATGATGGGACCACTAAGCTCTCAAATACAGCCACTATCAGAATCCTGGCAGGGTTGCACAAGTTGGCTGTCAAGTTGGGACTGAAGCACCTATGGGAGATGACGATGAGCGTCCTCGAGGTTCTCGAATACAAGGTGGACGCGTTTTGTTGCATGAACCTCGCCAACCTTGTCTTCGGTCAGGGATTCTTCGGCTTAGAGATCGAGAACTTCACTCTAACGCACGTGGGCAAGCACTTCAACGAGTTGAACGACGCCATCTTGTGGCATGAAACCGTGGAGAAGCATAGGGGAAGCAGGTTGGGTACGGCGTGGGTTGAGATGGATGCGGACTACAAGGGAGCTTTAGCGGCCATCAAGAAGGGCGGCATCAAGCCGGAAGTCATCAGTCGTCCATCAATCCCCACCGTTGTCGTCCATGCCGCAGATACCACGAGTGGTACCAGCCCTCGTGAGGCTGTCAAGACTGCCCCTCAAGCAGAGAGTGCCCCCATCACTCGCAACGATGACCCAGAATATACTCCCTACGAGGAGAGCCAAACCCGCATCCGTCCGCAGTCAATAGACAAAGCTCGCGAGTTGCTAGGAATCCCAGCAACCCTGGGGCGAAAGTCGCAGGACGCCGAGACCGCCGAGACTGCCGAGACCTACGGAAGCCGCGTGAGCTTTGACAACAATTACAAGGCTCGCAAGATCCTGGGTATGAACTCAGATGGAGGAGGCAAGATCAACGGACGTCGTAAGCAGAGTATAGGTCAGAAGGCGAGGATTCGCGCCGCTAGAGCAGCAGAGAAGGGCGTCAAGAAGGTCATGGGATAGATGTAGGAGAAGTTGTTGTCGAGTGTGAAGGGCATGTTGCCACATTCTCATACCCCGTTTGTGTCGAGTTGATTTGAAGATGGTGTTGTAAGAGCAGAGACCATCTATTATACAGTCATTACTCCGAAATCTTCAGCGTCGTTGTGCATGCTGTCTGTGCCAGGGTATTCAATGCCATGACTTCCTACCCATACTTTCCCCTATCCCGATGCCAGATGCCCATAGACTACAGCTCCGAGCGACGAATTTTGTAAAGATCCACCACGTCCAAATCCAACCCTCATCCGTTCCTGAATACCACTCAATCGCCTTGTACAGCTCCTCAGCCCAATCTCCCCTTTAAAATCCACCCCTAACCAACCCCTGCAACACCCCCACCCCAGCCCTCACCCCATCCACAACCCTCACACCCTCCCCCGCAACATCCCTAACCCACCCCTCCATCCCCGCCATCCCCGCACACCCCAGCACCACAGCCCCAAGTCCTCCTCCACCAGACCCATCCGTACTATCAAGCAGCCGTCGCGTAGCATCCTTGACCCGCCTCTCCACCTCCCCATGCCCATGCAACTCCCCAGCATTCAGCCCACAGGTTTCGACGCCTGCGAATACCTGGGCCGCTTTTTGGGGGCCCAGCATACGCTGCCTTATCTCATCTCCCAGGATCTGCTTCCAGACGTCGCCGGTGCTGACGATGCCGAATTCTTGACCGGGACGCAAGAGCTGGATAGAAGCCTGGACCGAGGCTTCGAAGATGCCGATGGTGGGTTTGGGGGTTAGGTTGTGGAGCATGGGGATGAGGGGGTGGGGGGAGTAGCTGTGGTGGGGTTAGGGTTTTGCTTTATGGCATGGAATATGCGTGGGAGGATGGGGGTGGGGAGGAGATGGTGGACTCATGCGCGTGGAGACAAGTTGTTAAATTTCGGATTGAAGGAATAGTTGAGATAGATAGAGCTTTAGGACGTATGTACCATGCCATTAGAAATGCATTGTGTGACTCCAGGTAGGGGCGGACCGCATCAATGGTTGCATTGGCGGAGATGGCGGCGTCATCTTCGTTGTTGATGGAGGAGACACCGGCGGGCGCTGTCAGGTATGTGTATTCAGTCTGGGGGTGGTGGTCAGCATATCTAACTGGGAAGAAGTCGTTGGGGAGATGGCATTAAAGGGATTTACATTATTGTAACCTAGACTTTCTACGGGTGCGCGGAGACCATCTGTCATAGACTGGGTGGTGTTGGGGTTGATGATCAAGATCTTTACAGTAGGCATGTTGTTGGAATGAATTCTGGTGAAGAAAGGATTAGAAAATCTTAGAAAGAGCGCAAATTGTTCCGAACGTCGTTGGTCAGCTCGGAGTTTTGGGTGGGCAAGTTAATGTACAGAATTTGGCGAAGAAAGCCAAAGCATTGAGGCTTGCAAGGCTCGCGATTATCGAGGGCCAAGCTTTTCTAATACTCTAGGTCCTTGCTCTTCCCATTCCTGTTTCGAGATCCACATGTTCTCTTTGTCCGCCATCTGCAGAAAATTAGTAAGGTCTAGCTGATGAAAAAGGCAGAAGTCAGGCTTACAATGTTCGCAAGTACAGCTCCACCCAAGAAAACCATATGTCTCCTCCTCGGTGGATCCTCAATTCTGACTTTAAATTTCTATAGGAGAATTAGCAGTGTAGAGAATGAATCTCCTACTGTAGATCTACGTTTAGCCTCTCTGGATTCCCAGCAAGCACCTTCGTCAACCACAGCTGCTTGATCTCTTTCTCCATCCGCGACGGTAGGCCAGGGTACATGCTGCTTCCACCGCTGAGCACGATAGCCTTGTACAAGCTAGTCCTGATATCCACGTCCGCAGCTTGTATCGTATTGAAGAGGAGTTCTGCAATACCGGGCTGTTCAACGTCTACCAGGTGTGGCTGAAATAAACACTCGGGTGCCTCGAAACGTTCACTTCCAACTCTGATGACACGGCCATCAGGTAACGTGTATGATTCTACCAGCACCGTTGTATCCTCGCTCAGCTTCTGATCGAGCTCTAAGTCGTATGAAACGTAGCATAGCTTTTCTTTGATTTGCCGCACAGTCTCAAAGTCAGCTGTTCGGTTGAGGGCGTACCCTCGGCGAAGGAGGAGGGCAATGAGATTTCGGGTGACATCTCGACCTGCAACGTCGAGTCGTCGGGTGAGATGGTTGAGGACTGTGGATTCGTAGACCGGGACAATATGGGTGACACCGTCGCCAGAGTCAACAACGACACCACTGCTGAGGCCTGGGATGCTGATCAGCTACGACAATGTCTACAAGTGTATATTGGAGCCTACCCTGAGCGTAAAGCGCCAGTACCGCTTGAATAGCCACATAGACCCCGCCAAAGCTGTATTTTTCGAACATGACATTGCACATTTCCTCTCGATTCTTCAGAGGATTCAGTGGCGGTTCTGTTAATAGAATTTTCCTGCCAGTGGTATCTATGTTCATCTTCTCTTGGAATGTATAGTCCCACAGGTGCTTCATGTCATCCCAGCGCTTCACAATGCCGTTCTCCATCTTTTCCGGCGCATAGTCAGCAATGACTTCCCCTCATTGCCAGAGAGCTAGAATATGAAGCCCATACCGGGTATGTGATCTGTAGCATTGACCGGGCTGCTGCTGCCTCGTCTCCACACATAATATCCTTGACCACAATGTTCCCATCTCTTTCCTCTGATCGTAGAATTGGCCGACCAACAATTGAAGGGTATGAATATTCTGGGAAGTTCTATCAATCATGCAGACGTAATCAGCAAAAAATCGGGGCTTGCAGCGCTCAGTAGCTATTCGAGTACTCTGCTTACCTGGGCCGCATATCCCACTTTGAGGAACCCAGTCCCTCCATCCAGGACTATTTTTCGTCAGCACGTAGCCTGACACTGTAATGTTGATAACCGCACCTATGGGTGCCTCTGCCATATTGAGTCAGCTCAATTGATGAGTTATACCACCATACTTCTCTCCAGGCAGCTGAGTGCGGAATGCGTGACAAAAGTGCCAAGCCGCGCGTATTTTTCGGGAAGGCAAGCGCGCGACATGGGTGACGTCGGCAGCAGCTTCCTTCCTTTCATCGCTTTACAATTAGACTTAGGCTAGGTGTCAAGTCAAGTAGCAATCGGGAACTCTGTGAAACCAGAAGTCACGTAATTCGTGTATGCAAGAGCAGACATGTGGTCTGTCACGTGCTTCAGGCCCGAAGAATTGCTTATGTCGACGGCGCTCAGGATTTCCACTTCATTCGGCAGCTGTCCTGTTCTCCAACACTTTTTAGATTACTATACTGTGTGCCGAAGCTCGATGTCTCGGCTAGCTACCATGGAAAGACATGAAAATACATCGGAAGCTGTCCCTTGCCCAAGGCTGAGGAAGTAGGCTGGTAGTAATGCAAAAAGGAAAGAGCGAGCCTATCTCCAAAATACAACGACTGCTTCTTATATCTATCTGTCTTGCAATCCTGCCTTTTGCAAACCCGACGACACATTCTTAAGCCCACATTCTCAATCTTGAGACCACCATCGTTTGAAGTAGTATTTGAAGCCTACTGCGTTCCACTTGCTATCTTTCTTGAGTAGTATTGAATCTCTTTTCGACCATCGTTTTCTTTCCTTCCAATATCTCGCACAAGATTTGGCATGCTTCGCGCGCACAAAGCTGAGATCTACAGGCATCGCACCTCCAGCTTGCTATTCAAGCCCACCATGAACAGGGTGCTTAGAGGGTTGTCGTCCGGTTCCCTTCCCGAGGCAGACGACAGAGAGCCTGCGTCTCGCTCCAACATCAATGCCACACCACGGTACCAAGACTATCCAGAGCTGATCTACGATGAAGCCTTGCGCCAATATATTCCCAACCCAGTCACCGAATGGGAGGAAGGACTTAAACAAAGACGTGCCAGGGGCTTACAACCGGAACAGAGGATTATCTCCTGGGACATTGGCCCTAAGCCAACACCAACACCTCCAGCACCACTACGTCTGCCCGACCATTTCGAATCACCATACTATGATATGACTCTGGGTCACGACCATCCGTCACCAGAGTATCCCTATGGAAGACTGCGTAGCGCGTGCTTTGCGACGCCAATGTCCGATCCGAAGCCGGAAGCAGATCTGGATGATCCATCCCAGTCCCCTGCCTATGGCTCATCACTCGGCTACGATACCCCCTCTCCCAACTCTCCGTGGGGAAAGCACCGCTGCTCATATCTAAACACCCTCACAAACAAACTTGAAAGGCCTGTAACGAGCGAAGAGGTACGCAATCTACTCGAAGTCAGGGGTCGCATGACAAAGAAGAAACTCGAAATGAGGGTAGCAGGCGCAGGAGAAAATGCGGTCTCTCAAGCCGCGCCCGATGAAACCAGCCACCCTCTCCAGTCGGAACCACCAGCGCTGCCCGCCATTGCGACAGGAATTCGTACAAGGATGGGGAATGTTACCGATTCGGCAGAGGCGCTTGGAGGCTACCAGCTTTTCGACGAGCTTGAAAAAGAGGATCTAACCCGCGGCGGTACGGTATCACGAGAATCTGATAGCGATGGGAACATATTCACAATCGAGCAAGTCACGGAGGACCAGACCAGGGGAAGCAAGGATCAGCGAGAATCTTCGCAGCAGCTGGATATCGACGCATTGATGCGAGACTCGGGGAGAAAAATAATGAAGCGCAAGAGCCAGGACATGTTGAAGAGCCTGAGAAAGAAGGTCTTTGGGGGGCGATGAATGGCGAACGAAATCGGCTATTGAGAGCGGACTGTGCTACTTCGAGGGATGTTGAGCAAAGTATGTGCAATCGTTATTTTTACTCGTCTATCATTTAGACAGAAACACCGTTGTCACCATCATAGATGATCAAGACCTTGTGACAAGATCCCAAATGCCAATGTATACAGGGTAAATTGCCCTTGACTTCTACCGATTTTGGACTAACAACGACAATACAAAATGTAAAGGTGATCTTATTCATTGGTAAAAGCTAGTAACAGAGTGAGTCTTGAGCAGCCAAACCTCGAATAACGGCATATTAGAGCTGGTAACGGACCCTCGATGCTGGCAAGACACAACGAAGCGCAGCTGCGATTGGCACAATTCTTTGTTGATTGAAGTGATTTATTCGTCTAATCTATATATGCGCAAACGCTTTGCTTTGCATCGTGGTAGACCCCCTCTAATAAATAACGCCATAAGGATGCGGCTTGATACTCTCGATATCAATGTACCCATACGAGTACATCCCGGTATCATGGGCCATGATATTGCTCCAGTGTCCCATATCCTTCATGAAAGCCTGCTCATATGGCTCCTGGCTAAGGTCGATGGGTTCCTGGTCTTTGCCAATCATGCGGATCTGGCTGCCCGCGGCCACGTTGGTCAGACCGAAGTTGTTCTCATCCAGGCGCTGCTTGATGGCGCCTTTCACCTTGCCACTGAGGATATCTGCGCACAGACGAGGCTCTTGGCAGATGGGACGTGCGAGACCGACACCGTCGACGGTGTTCAGAGCGTTGACCATTGCGCCGACGGTCTTGAAACCGCCGGTGATGTAGGTCTTGGTCTGCTTGAGGGCAGGGACAATGGCTTCAGCAAAGTCGAGGAAGAATGCTTCCCGCTTCTTGGTGCTGTCCCTCTTGTGCATGAACGCCAGCTCCTCGTAAGTTCCGCCACTCAGCTCCACGAAGTCAAATTTGTTGGCTTCAAGAGCAGCGCAAAGTTCCTTGCACTCGTTTGTATCAAAGCCACCCTCTTGGAACTCGACACTATTGATCTTGATACCGAGAATAAAGTCTTTTGGGACGCGAGAGTGGATTCGCTGGGCGATCTCCATGATCAGGCGGGATCGGTTGGCGAGAGAGCCACCATACTTGTCAGTACGCTTGTTGGTAGAGTGGGCGAGGAATTGCGCTAGCAGGTATCCGTGGGCACCGTGGAGTTCGATGCCGTCATAACCCGCTGCGTGAAGGTATTCAGCTGCGTGGGTGAAGCCTTCCATGATGCCCTCTATTTCGTCCTCCGTTGCTGGGTGAGGCTTCTCAAAAGTCATGCCCATGACATTGCCCTCGAGTTGTACATCGCTGGCTGAGACGGGGTTCTTCTGAATTGACGAGCCAACCTGTCGACCTGGGTGTGAGACCTGGCCAATGACCAGGCTGCCGTGTGCTTTGCTTTCGGATGCGAGCTTCTTAAAAGCCTCGAATCGCTCGCCCTTGGGTTCTGCGGTGCGAGGAATGATGGGGTTACCGGCAGCCTCCAATTGATCGAATTCAATCATGATGTTGCCTGTGAGGATAGTACCGAGCTCTCCCTCGCCCCACCGTTTGTAGACGTTTATGAGGTTGTCAGACGGTATGCCGCGGGCATCGAAGTTTTTGGGATCCCATGAGGAGATTCGCTCCGTCATAGCAGCCTTCAAGCTGTAATGATATCAGCGTTGTAGTGGCTTGGGGGGAATAATGTGCGGTGAAGCCATACAATCTGTTGGGACCAGTCTTGCCACTGAAAGGGAAGTCCAATGGCTTTCCAAGGGGAGCCGCGGACACATTCTCTGACTCGTAACGTGCTGTTGGTGCCATCGTGTATTAGAGAGTGGTGTCGTTGAAAGAATTAGTCATGCAAGGATGGTATATCAAGGTGGCTGTGGAGTGTCTGGCTGTGGGGAAGAGAGCGAAGTCTGATATAGAGGGTTGAAGGCGGGAGTAAAGGCTGTATTAGTCAACCGCTTGGGGCTCGAAGCATCACGCAATACCACATCTAAAACTGAAATCAAAGTCATCGTTAGTAATCAACAATGGACCGTCATTAGAAATGGAGAATGCGAAACGGAGATTTTCGGTTCTGATCCTCGAATCGTCGTAAATAGCCGGAGTACGCTAAGGGCTTCCATAGAGAAAGCCCTGCAAAGATTCAGCATTCGCTCCACTCTACTTGTGCGAAGATTCCAGACGCCATACTGATGCGTTCTTACCAAACAGAGTGCTCCCAATCGCCTCCATATCTTCTGGTATCGATCCACACCCTCTCCACACGCCTATCAACAGACAGTCATGATGCTGACATCCCCAACATGATGTCCAAAGCCCACAGCTGGGTATCTCCTCAATCCTTCATCCTCTTCGTAGGTCTCCCGGCGAAGCTATCGTCGGGAAGTCCACCCTTCTTAGTTCCAGGCAGGCTGGCCGTCCGTATGTCATTGTCGTCTGCACTGACCCTGCGGTGAGGATACTGCGTAGTCATACCCTCGAAGCAGTTGGCGGTGACCCGATCTCCATTCGCTGTAAAATATGGATGTTGAAGGGCTTCTTCGGCAGTCAGTCGCTTGGCTGGATCATACTCGAGTAGCTTCGATAGCAAATCGAGTCCTTGTGGCCCGGGGCTCGTAGAAGGTGGCGAATCTGGGTAGCCCGTGCTCTTCAAGGTGTTCCAATACCATGCTTCGAGACCTGTCTTGCCTTGACCTCCTTCTCTCAGAGTGGACGAGAGCGTTTGCAGCTGAGTATATTCCGGTTGATGAATCAGACCAGGCCATTTCTCCTTCGTGGGCATACCTAGGATCTCCACGATCTTCTGCACTTGGTTCTTTTGAAAGGGAACACTCTTCTTGCTGTCCATCTTTGCCTCCTCGCCTTTGAAGATCGGACGTAATGAAAGCAGCTCAGCGAAGATACAGCCAACAGCCCACAGGTCAATAGCAGGTGTGTAATGTCGACTTCCAAGCAGGAGCTCTGGCGCACGGTACCATATTGTAACCACGACTTTGTCTCCATTGTACAGTGGATGGAGAGGCTTGTTGAACAATCGAGCCAAGCCTAGATCACCAATTCTTACTTCTCCCTTCGAAGTCACCATGATGTTGGCAGGTTTCAGATCTCGGTGTAACACCCAATTGGTATGCAGATAGAGCAGTCCGTTCAGGAGTTGAAAAAGCATCGATTTGATAGCAGAGGCTGGTATCGGATGACGAGTCGGCTGGCTGTGATGCTGAATAATCTGCAATAAGTCATGCTCGGCATATTCGAAAACCATGTATATGCATTTGTCTTCCAGAATGATTTCGACCAAGTGGATTACATTGGGGTGCGAGAGTTCGGAGCAGAGCGCCATTTCACGGCAGGCTGATTGTGATATTCCTGTATATTGGACCGTCTCGCCCTCCTTGTCTGGCTTGAACCTATAGAAAAATGTTAGATAGATCCCCCACAATAGGTCTCCATGTACATGCTTCTTAATAGCAAACTCGCCAACTTGTCCATTGACACCAACAGCCTTATACACTCGCCCGTATGTGCCACTGCTGATGAATCCGACAACCTTGTACCGATCCAGGACGTGGACTTTGCTTGTGTATCCATTATTTAGCGGAGTCTTCCTTGCATCTTGCGACTCTACCTCAGCGAGCATGTCAGCGGAGTCTTGTGCTGTCCAGCCATCGGGTAGGCATGGCAGGCAGTTGTTCGCCCATGTGTCGAGGCTTGACGAAGAACCTGGATCCATGACTGAAGAGATGTGCCCACGAAATGTACTTTTGGATGAACGTATGTGGAAGACTGGGAGTATCGATAACAATCAAGAACGACATACCATCGAAAGCAGCTTGCACACTTCGTTTGAGACTCTGCGTAGCTTCCAACGCTCTTGCCGTGGCAGCGGATGACGGTGGATTAGTGCCGCTCATGCTGGCAGTCACGGCTGGCAATAATTTACAGATTTGTCAAGACCATGGTGAATGTATAGATGGCAAAAATCTTTACGAAAACTTCCAAATATAGTCCAGGCTACACCGGTGAAGTGAACGGATAGATCCCGAATAAATTTGTAAAGTCTCTATTGTTAGTACGATCCCTGAATTGAAGTTCTATGTGTTTGGCTGTAGAATTCATGCTCATTTCACATATCGTATTTGGACGCAGAGGTAAATGCATGTGTGCGCGCTCAGGAAGGTTGGAGGATAGATAGCCATACATTTCGTACCCTGTAGAGTACGGGGCTAGTATTAGCGCCTGTAATATTACCCAACATCAACCGGATTCGCCGTGCTACAGGCACTAAACCATTCGAAATTGAAGTATTTCCGGCTAGTAGTGCGCCATACCCCAGCCCCTGGAGCGAGGAACACATCGTTCTTGAGGAGTGTGAGCCAGGAAGTGGCATTCACCTCGGTTCCTTATGCATGGGATTGATCAATTTTCCAGCCTATGGAGCTCGCAATCTACCATCCTTTTCGGCGCTTGAGGTAAGAACGTGTGATTGAATAGCGGAATTGAACTGGCGATCCATCATCATTTGGGCCGCCTAAGCTGGGGGTGCAATAGCAACCTCATGAGTTGGGGATTTCTTGGTCTTCAAGCTGAGCACCTACAATTTTCTAAATTCTATATGATGGTCACCTACGGTTTTTCTGGATGTACGAGTTGCAAGTGCTCTATCTTCTTCAGGCTACGAGATAGAAATCCATCACTTTCCCAGTGTCTGGATTGAGATCGTGCTATACTGCCAGCTCTTCGAGCTGACAAGGTATCGTGTCTGTTACATCTCTACTCAGGATTGTGTCGTTTTATGCTCTGGGTCAAATTCATCGTGGTTATCGACACGTTCCAGATCCAGTGCGGCCTCCCACGTTGAAGCTTTACGTCAGCGGAATCCGAGTTGTAAGATTGGCGCGGAGTGCAGCGAAGTCTGCGACAGGACTTCTTTGTTCTTGAAATAATTTCTCGTATCTTGCCTTCCACATTCGTTGCAATATCACTGGTTTCGAGTCATATCAAAGAATCATCCAACCTCTGCGACCATAGAAACCCTTTTGGTATGGATGTCACCTTGCAATAGCAGTGGCGAGTACAGCCTTCTTTGTGCTCAAGCGTTACAGTATTCTGTTTCACGCATAGGTGATTCATAGAACTTTCTATTGAATGAGAAAGATGACTCGATAGAGAGCTGCCGGAAAGGCATAAAAGGCCTCAACTTCGCACGTACTTTTCATCTCTGTCAGAGCACCTCCCTCCACATCAAGAAATCTCCTCAAAGCCAACTCAGATACAAAGCTCTCGCGGGATCCCACCTTCACAGATCCAAATCACTCCATACTCCACTCGCTTATATTTCAGCCATGCCGAAGGATACGCCCATGTACGATCCTGTTGCGGATCGCTACAGCACAACCCGCGGTGCCGCTCAAGAAGGCACTCGAGCTACTTCCTCCAGTCAACAGGGCCCGGGAGCATCTGGTTACCGTCAAACGAGCGCGGAAGCATCTGGTTACCGTCAAACGAGCGGGGAAGCATCTGGTTACAGTCAATCGAGCAATGCGGGATATGGTGGTAATGGTCAACATGGCTACGCGGGACATGGCCAGAGCCCAGCGCAATACGACCAAAGCCGGGGGCAAAATCCCCAGAGCCAGGTGGGATATCAAAGTGCATCTGGCCAGGTGCAATATCCAGCGGGACTTCCACCGCCACCACCATCTCCTTATGCGGACGAGACTCCCGCACAAAATGAGGCATACCTGCGTGATAAGGCTCTTAAAGCGCCGGCAGAGGCAGAGGAGAGGCGTCGTGCTAAGCTCGTTGAAGATTATTACGCAAGGGGATTCAAGTAAGCGCGGTTGAGTGCGACTACCCTGGAGTGGCGGAGGGGAATAATGACGGTTATGGTTCCCCAGGATAATGGTATGCATGCGATTTTGATTTCTAATAGCCGTGCTCTTCAAAGAGGCGGTGTAACCCACTATCTTTACAGAACATGTTTCTCATTTGAATGCTGGCGAATGGTCTTTCTAATAGCTGTACTCTTTTAAGAGTTGGTGTAACCCACTGTCCTTACGGAGATGATACCTAGGCGGATAGGGGCAGGTGTTGGAATTGGCATTTGCTTGCTCTAGATAGGGAGTGATAAATGCAGCAAATGTCATCCATAATCTTCAAACATTCATCAAATTGAACCAATCACCATAGACATTCGTGCTTGAGCACAGGCTTTATGGACATTCTGTGCGCTTAATCAATGACCGCTTGCGACGACCTCAACCTTCCCACCAGCCTTCTCCAGGAGCTCCAGGTAATGCTCAGTAACACTAACCACCTGTTCCTCATAGCTTCGGAACTTGATCCCGAGTACCTTCTCCGTCCTACTAGTATCAACTAGCAATTTCTTCGTCGGCTGCGTCCCATCAGCCGGCACTCTCCCATCTTGTACAGCTTCTGGAAACCTCTTCTTGACAATTTCGATGGAGTCGGCCCACTTGTTGCCTGCTACTCCTCCAGAAATCATGCGGAAGTTCTGTCCGCCCTTGACCTTGGAATCCAAAGCTAGCACGTGCACTCTAGCGACGTCGTCCACGTCGCTCATGGCACCTGGATTCGCGAAGTCGGATTTCTTGCCCAGTACAGGTGCGAAAGCGACCCCGTTGGTGCCGCTGAGGATGTCTTTGGCGTCTGTGATGAGCTCGTTCTTACCGATGAAGAAGCTGGGCATAATACTTGTGACTTCGAAGTGGGGCCTTTCGGTCTTGACGAACTTGTCGGTCGCATTGAGGGCGTTGACTTTGCTCGCGGCGTAGGCTTGGAAGGCGGCCCGAATGGGGCACGAGAGTCTGGAATGCGGTTGTCTGCTGTGAAGACGGTGTCTGACTCTTCCATGATGAGTTCTTTCCAGGGGATTACCGCGATGACTGAAGATGTGATGACGATTCGCTTGACGGTGGGAGCTTTGAGAGACGACTTAAGGATGGTGGCCGTGCCTTTGACGGCGGGCTGGACAACATCGCGCTCATAGTCCTCAGTCTCTTTCGCAATGGGAGATGCGATATGGATGATGTACTTGACATCTTTGACTGCTTCATCGTAGGCGCCATCGGCTAGGATGTCAGGTACGAAGGTAAACTGCAGCCTCGAGCCTGGAGCTAGCCTTGATGGATGGCGCCCCGAGGATGACATCTGCTTTTTCTTGAGAGCGTACAGCTGCGCGGACACTATATCCTAAATCGAGGGCATTGACAAGAGCCCGAAGCCCATATGGCCTGAGGCGCCGGTTACGAGGACGAGTTTCCCAGACATGATATGTGACTTCAGGGTTTCTTTTGTAGAATAGTAGCGCAGAGTTTTCAAAAGACTGAACATGGGTTTGAATTTGACGGTTTTGTGATGAAGAGTGAATGCAGTAGCTGTTGTTTTATATTCGCCCAATATCACTCAACGAGCAGCTGTCCATCATAGTTTGCATTACCAATATGCATCGATCATGTAAACAGATTACTAATGAAAGACCATTTTTTGATAATCTGTGAGTCTCTACGGATGGACAGGATGTCAAGAGCTAGTGAATCAGGGACCTTGATTACTGATAGTGCTTTTCTCTGTAACCAAACAAAACTCCAAGGCTAGATAAGCCGTTGGCCAGGAATGATGACCAATCGAAAATGTATCAAAGGGTAAAAACGAGGAGAACGCTTCCCAGACGTGCAGACCGTTATCTTCTAAGAAGCCATAGCTTGACCAGGTCATATGCAACAATCGAATGGTGCGCTACGAGGTTTCTGCCCATTCTAGAAAGCAGATTTCTCCAATATCTTTCACGTCTTTCAGATGACTGGCTGTTGTCTTTACCGACCTCGCAGCGAGGAAATCCAATCCACAGCATATTGTGTGAATCAAAAGGCAACGAACGTGTCCTGGGGATGGCCTTCCGTTATCGGCGGCCTTGGGACGATGCCGCCCAAGACAAGTCGCATGACGTCTCACTCCCCTTCGGTCATTAGTTATGTCGAAAAACCATATACTCAGTAAAGAGTGTAAAGAATTAAGTGTGTGTAAAAATACAGAGTCGGAGGCCGATGATTTGTCATGGGTGACCAAAATTAATTTCAGCGGCGTTTCTCCGCCGAGGCCGCCTCGCCCACTCCACATGGCTCGTTCGAAGCAATAGTTCTATGTACCTGCAACGACCCTAAGAAAAACCATGAAATGCCTGCACTTACCGGCCTAATGCCTGAATTGCCCTCTCACGCCTCACCTGTCTACTCCCCTAAACCCTCACCAAACAGGAATGTGTCAGACTACAGCCTCGACGATGGCAGATCCGAGTCCCCACCCCCACCTACTCTCATCAGTCCAGCTTTCACGCCGCCTTCCACACCTGGCACAGAGACCCCCTCCATTCAGAAGGAAGCAAAGTCAATTCCCGTCGACACTGCCTCCCAAAGACCTCCGAAACTCCTCGATACTCTGCCAGAAGTCAATTGCGTTGTGCGAGCCCGAATTCCTACGGTGACAGGGGCGGAGATGTTCTTGCATCTCTACCAAAATAACGTGGACGACAAAGAGCATCTCGCTATAGTATTCGGCCCCCATATACGGTCAAGATCATTGGATGCCCCACGGCCTGGTGAGACGGAATTGGATCGCATGATAAGAGGGGCATATATAGGTCGCCTGCATCCAGGGAGGACGTCGAGTCGTATTGACCCGCAGGCTGCTGGCCTTCAGCATGATCCGCCTGCCCAAATATCAATTGATCACATACTACGAGGAGCTCCTCTCGTCAGAATACACTCCGAATGCTATACCGGGGAAACAGCCTGGTCAGCAAGATGTGATTGCGGAGAGCAATTGGACGAAGCCGCTAGAATTATGTCTCTACCGTCATCACAGGGTGGTGTGATAGTATACTTACGACAAGAAGGCCGAGGAATTGGACTGGGTGAAAAGCTCAAGGCCTACAATCTGCAAGATCTGGGATCGGACACGGTGGAGGCCAATTTACTATTACGACATCCGGCTGATGCAAGGAGTTACGGGCTTGCGACTGCCGTGCTGCTGGATCTTGGGTTTGGAGGAGATGCGGGAATCAAGCTTCTCACGAACAACCCGGACAAAGTACGAGCAGTCGAGGGTCCGAACCGCGAGGTCGTTGTCAAGGAAAGAGTTGCTATGGTTCCTTTGGCTTGGAAGACCGGGGGAAAGAGAGGGATACATAGTGAGGAGATTGAAGGCTACCTACGTACTAAAATCGGCAAAATGGGGCATATGCTTGAATGAAAGTTTTTCTGGATGTATTTGGTTTCTTGCACAGCGATGGCGTCGTGGGTGTTTGTGTCCAGTCTGTCCATCCAGTTGTGCATTGATTCTGTTACCTGTACATATATACCCGGCTACCATCTAGAGCATTAGATATATAGATCTACATGTCTGACTATACCAATCGGAAATCTTCAAACGAAAAGATATGATGGACCGAAGTACCGAGATAGGTCAACAAAATCGGAGATACTCGACGCCGCCAAAATTTAGCGCCGGGACTCGGCCCGATAGAGTAGATGTTTCTGACTCGTTGTGTGCAGCAAACCGGAGCATTCAGAGTCAGTCTCCAACCAAGGTTAGCAGTGGTAGGATTAACGCTAGTCGTACGGCAAGACCTTCCGATGCCTTGCTAAAACCCAAATTAAATGGACGCTGCCAATGCCTCTCGGCACTATGCGAGCCAAAAAACCAACGATAGTACTTCCACCTCTCCTACCGAACCTCGAAGGGCCACGAAGAAGCGCAGAAACTCTACCACAGCCTCAAGTTCGCGTGGCGTAGCTAACCTCACGCCTGAACAATTGGCGAAGAAGCGGGCGAATGATAGAGAGGCGCAGAGGGCGATAAGAGAACGGACCAAGGGGCAGATTGAGAGATTGGAGAGGCAGATACAGGAGTTGACGAGTCAGCAGCCGTATCAGGAGCTTCAACGTGCTATCCGACAAAAAGAGGCCGTGGAGGTTGAGAACAAGGAAATCAAGACGCGTTTGGCTTCAGTCCTAAGTCTTATACAGCCATTGGTCGGTCAGATTGGCTTGATAGGTACGGTCTTCTACCATTGAACAGTATCGAAGTCTCTGACTTGCTCTCTCCTAGATCCCACTTCTGTAGCCCCTCAAGATGGAGCTTTTGCCCCACCAATAATCACCTCTGGACTCAGTCTTGGCTCACAAGCTTCGGGCTATGGTGGACCAAGCAGTGCGACCTCTTCTACATACACGGCGTCTCCCCATGCGGACCACACACCTCCCATAATTCCCCAGCAGGCTTCCTACACATCACAGCCCAATGCTTTCTCTTCCGTCAACCCCCTTGAGCCGCGGTCAAGAAGTCATACAATACGATCATGTACGTCGGACGAGAAATTGGATCTGGGGTATCTAATCAACAACCAACCCCATGGCCGCAATGGGCGGGAACAATATCCCGAGGGAAGGGCAAATGGACATCCTGGCAGCTCGGCCCTACCCATGCATACACTGAGTCCTTACCAGAACGCTCGTGACGGCTTCTGCAACACTATGCAAGCATACGCAGTCCCAGTTCGCAATGTGAGAGCAACATGCCCTCTGGACGGGTTGCTTTTGGATTTTCTCGCCGACCGGCGACAGCAGGCAGAGAAAGGCGTTTCGACCGCTGAGCTAATTGGGCCAGCATATCCAAGCATGGTCACACTAATAGATCCACAGCGTGGCTTGGCCTCGCATCCACTGTCAAAGGTTTTCACGGACATGCTGAGTAAGTTTCCTGATATCTCGACCTTGCCGGAGCAAGTTGCTGTGCTGTAAGTCCCCAACAGCCTTCCCAAATTTCTCAAAATCTGGTGATCAGAGCCTCAACGCTGACCCGAACAGGTATATAATGTTCCTCATAATGCGCTGGCAAATTTCTCCCACAGAAGAAACCTACTCCCGCCTTCCGTCCTGGATGACCCCCCGCCCATCCCAACTCTTCACCCCTCACCCCGCCTGGATCGACCACCTCCCTTGGCCACGTATGCGCGACAAAATGGTCCAAGTCTATCCCACGATCCCCTTCGACAACTTCTTTATCCCCTACACCACCACCATCTCGCTCAATTGGCCCTATGAATCCATGGATACCCTATTGACGATACCGGGAACTGAGGAGCTGGGCGTCAATCCTGTGTTTGAGAGGCATCTCAGGGATATTGCGAATTGGAGCTTGGGACCAGCATTTGCGAAGGCCCATCCGTGTTTAGCGGAGACAGTCAAGATCAAGCCCGAGGTGGAGAGGAGGAGGAGCGCAGAAGGGGGGTACGTGTGAACTCAGAAGATTATATTGAGAATTCCCGTATCGTATTTTGAGCGTGAGATGTTTCAGGCTCTGGTGGATACGTTTCCAATGCCATGGGTGGCATTCTACGTATCTCTCGCACGAGGCTTTGACATGCCTACAGCATGCTGTTGTCTATGAGTCGATGTTGAATGAAGAAAAAGTATTTGTGTCCAGCAATTCAATATCATGCCGCCAACACTGTTGGTAGCACTTATGCATTCGTCTCGTCTTTTTAGCGTCCTAAGGCCGGGCTTCTTTACTTCACCCCTTACTCAACACGGGTCCGAGACTTCTCCCCCCGAGTAGAGTGTGAGTGCTTCTTCGGGGCCATCATACCCCATAACTCGGCCCATTAGTGGTATATCTCTCGTTGATTTCGCGCTGTTTTATGGCTGAGAAGCTGGCTTGGAATACCTTATATTAGTGCGTAAGCAACCTGTGGTGGGTTTCTTCGAAGCAACGAGTTATGAATTGTGTTTTTTTTGTAATGGAGGATCTTGAATAGCAAGAAGATTACTAGCGATAAAGCTGGATGGCTAGCTAGCCCCTCGAGGTCTTAGCTGTACGAGCTGGGGGCTACGAACCTGCTGCTACTCACGTACCTCTGGCCCTGGAGCAGTCAGCAGAGCTAAACAATCTTTACCTCCTCCGCCTGGCCACCCCGAGTATACCGGTTCCGATGTTGTGGTACTTTCGATACAGGTCTTCGCATCTACGAACAATGAAGGCTTGACGACGTTAGGACGTTCACTGTTCTTTTATGATATCCCAGATCGGCTTAGCGTTCTTGGAACAATGCCGGGATTGAGAGCCAAAATAAAGGTATGTGGCACACTAATATAGAGCTAGACCTCTTTCAGCAAATCCCATACGCTAATAGCCACACTCAGCCACAGCCTAGGACGCTTTATGCGCAATCACTAATTAAAAAATTGGAAATAGACGTAGGTTTGGATCTAGATGTCTCCAAGATCCAATTCTGAACAGGTATCTGCGAACTAGACCAGCTAGACGTTGGGTGTCATACGTGCACAAAGCCCACTGATTATGAAGGGTCAGCACAGGCCAACCTAGAGACATGCTGGCCCAAGCTGTTGCTTCGTCTATGAAAGTTCCAGTTACGGTAAGCGATACGGTAAGCATCTGGACAAATCTAGCTACCACGTGGCAGTGGCTGGTAATCTACCACGACCTGGCCGTTCTCATTCCATAATGACCGAAGCCTCCCAATTAGGACACCATCGCAAAGATCTCAATTGTCAAACAATTGTCGTATTGTCCAAGAGGCGTGATGATTCAGCGGGCGTCGCATATACAAGTGCGGTATAGTTGGGCCCGAGCCGTCCAAGCTAGAAGCGCGCCAGTGATCCCACGGCTAAAGTAGCCCATGGAACACAATTTGTCACAAGATTGGAGTTTGATCATACGGGTTGCATGATGCAATCTTAGAAGGTTCAAAGGTGCGGTGGTACGCGATGGCTGTTTGAGAACGAAATTGGTAGATAGTAGAGCGGTGCCTTCCTGGACGCGGACAGTGACAGTGCGACTTTTGCACATGCTCGGGAGGGTTTGCATGCCAATATCTGTAAGATACAGGTGCTGCCCGTCAGATACGCATCAAATGTACTTCTTGAGAAACATTCCCGTAGTAACCTCCGTTCGCGTGCGGACGTTATAGGCAGTTTGTTGCTCGAAGAATCTGGTCTTGACCGCCAAATTGTCAACGACTCGAGATGTCTTCTTCGTATAACGCAGGCAGAATCCCTAGAGGCCCTTTGCTAGTGCGATTGGCCCATTTCGTCTACAAGAAATATCAGGCTGATGTACATCCCAGGCTTCTTCAATCGCATTGTTCGCAGTAGCGGTCATATCCGCAATCTGTCGAACAATTCTCCGCCTAAGATACCAAAAACGTCTCTTCATAGACGATGGCTTCCTCTTATTGGCACTCCTCCTTCTCATCACGTCCATGGGGTTATATCTCTCCTTCATGGACTCACTGTATATGATCGAAGCAATAATCTTTCAGGGCCAAATCCCTTCAGACTTGTCGTTTGCCGCCATCGCACAGACGGTGTCCAGGGCCCATGTGTTGGAGACAATAGCACTCGAGCTGTCCTGGACGTCCATCTTCGCTGTCAAGCTCAGTTTCCTTTTCTTTTTCAAGACGCTTGTCAATCGGATTCGTCCGATGACGATACTCTGGCGGGTTGTGGTGGGCGTGACGGCCGTGGCTTGGGCGGTGGGTTGCGTGTGTGTTGTGATGGAGTGTCCTTATTTCGATGATCGGCTGTGTATGGGTATCAAACTTCTTGGTGTCAAAGTCAGCTACTGATGATTGCAGTATCTTGTGCTACATCGATGAGGACAGTGTATCTTGCCATAGTCCTTGTGGTGGGCGATATCGGTACCGACTTGGCGGGTATGCTACACAGCGTCCATTACTCAAAACAAATGAAACAACCTATCAAGTGATCAGAAGCTGACCCCGGCATGTAGTCCTTGCCATACCGATACTCATCCTCCAAAGAGTGCAAATTAAGCCCAGGACGAAGATCCTTCTTGGGGTTTCGCTTTGCCTTTCTTTCGCAATGGTGATCGTTACACTCGTTCGAGTCTCCGGACTTCGCAATGGCAGTAATCTGGATCCGGTCTGGGCTTTTTACTGGCAGGTGGTAGAGTCTTGTATCGCGATCATCATGGTCTCCCTGACCGCATTTCGCTCTTTCTTTGTCCAAGAAAGAAGTCGAAGGACACCACTGCCCCACAAATCCTGGTATCAGGGGGTCAAAGCTTTCCTGTCAAGTAAGTCCTCTGCAGAGTCTGCTGAGGAAGCTTGGGAGTTACCGCCGGTCCCAAGAGGGCACATGACTGGTCTGAGGAGCTTCATTGGTGGCAATGGAAGAACTTCCACGGGCGTTGGCAGTACAACGCATGATGAACATGGACAGAGTGAGTTTTGGCCTTTGCAGAAATCTGTAGCAGGTCACCTAATCAGTGTCCGGGAAGAGATTAGCGTGGACGTAGAGTCGGTAAGTTGCAATCACGTCCTGAAATTCAACGAGATGGGCTGACTCGGACGCTTAGCCTTCAGAGGGAATGAAGAGGACGGAGGCATCTGGGAGATATGTACCAAGACGTGCAGATCATCATGGGCCAGTATGTGTATAGTAATGACGCGATACCCCTGAAGAAAATAAACAATCTCGTGGCAGATCCGGAGCCGTGTTCATAACACCATGTTTCAATGAATATAAAAGCTCTTGGACTTTGCATCCTTCTGGACGGCTTGACTTCCCATCAAACATGCACGTAAGTTCTGTCGTGATCTTCACTGCTGCCAGTACCCCCGTAATAGACGCTATAACGCTTAGCGGGTCCATTTTGAGAGACACTCTTGGACAAGGTGATAGCTTAGGTTGAAGGAGAAGGATCTTGTAAGCTTGGAAGCATAGCCTTACTGCTCCCGATTATCATAGCACGGAGATATTCTCGGGTCCGCCAGTGTTGGTATGGATCTTAAGCTGCGTATCGCGGCCTGGCTCACAGCTGGCCGCATGGGATTTCCAGTCTTTCTATTGGCAGGCAATCGAGCAATATTGGGGGACATGGCAGCGATCGAAGCCCTTTATGGGAGGACTGCGCTGGCAGGTTACCCAACCAGGCATTTACAGTGAAATATATCGTATACCTTTAAATGAATACTAAACGCGTTTGTCACGTGATTGCCAAGCCTGCTAAGGCGGATGTGCTTCCTTATAATTTTCACCTCGAACTCTTGATCGTCTCGAGTAATCTCTACATAAAGTCTTTCTCGGAAAAGATTGGCTTCCAACGATCCGAGCGCCGAGGCTCTGCGCAACGACTTGTGTGCTGCAGCGTAGATATGTGTTTGCGGGGTTGAGCTCGGTCTCTATCTGCCGAGTTCCAACGTAATCCTTTCGGGATCCTTCAAGTTCTCCAATCTGTATATCGTGCATTGAAGCGTAAACTCATTGTGGAGGCTCTTTCCTTAAGCTGTCAGCTCGACTCGTCTCCCCGAATTATTTGACGCAAAAGATGGTCTACCAAAAGCCCCAGCTCTCTTTGTGGGAGAAAGCTACGCTCGTAGCTAGCATTCTCCGTGCTTTGGGCAATGGCCTCTTCACATCCCTCGTAGGCCCCTTCCGAGGCAGCTCCGGCTCAGCCAAATACACAAACCACGTAAAGATTGCAATGCTCCGATCCTTTCTAAGCAACACCACAGTACGACATATTCAGTGAGCGGCCACCAACCTCACCATTCAGTTGCGAAGTCCGAGCTAACGATGAACCGCAGGGCAATAACTCCTACCCTCGACGAAGCCTACTTTGCCTACGCAAAGAAACAAGGTTTCCAACCCAAAGACATCACCCTCACGGATGGCACTAAAGCCTACTGGATTGGCGACCCATCCGCCGAAAAGGTGATACTCTGGTTCCATGGCGGTGGATACAGCCTCCCTCCAGACCCCGCGCATCTTCCGTTCGCCGAATCGCTGTCGCATGCGGCCGATGATAATGTTGCGGTTTTGATGCTTGCGTACACACTTGCTCCGCACCAGACGTACCCAGCTCAGCTACGCGAAGCTGTTGAATGTGTGCGGTATACAGTTACGGAACTGAAAAAGAGGCCGGAGAATGTGAGCATTGGAGGGGACTCAGCGGGAGCAAATCTAGCGATTGGGGTCCTGAGCCATATGATGCATCCCCATCCTGAGATCAAGCCACTGGATCTGGAGGGGAAATTGGGTGCAGCCATACTTCTTGCGCCGTGGGCCTCGTTCAGGACGGATTGGCCGAGTAGTAAATACAACGCAAACAAGGATATTGTGTCCACTGTCGTTGGCGACAAATGGAGCCAATCTTTCGTCGGAGACAGAGCAAGAGACGGCTACAATGAGCCGCTCTCTGCTGAGCAAGGCTGGTGGGAGGGTTTAGACACTGTGGTACGAGAGATAATGGTGGTTGGAGGCGGAGACGAATCGCTTTTAGATTGCATAAGGGAATTGGCTAAGCGTTTTGAGGTAGGCTGTAAGTGGGTATTATTCTTGAATATGGGCGCTGACGACGGTACAGGCTGTACACCCCAATGTGACTACTGTGATTGCGGATGGAGAGTGGCACGATATGCCTACGGTGGAAGCTTTGGGCGGAGGTGGTGAGCAGGATGCTGCTATTAAGTCGTTTGTGAAATCACGATTGTAAGAAAGAACGGTACAGTATAGCGACTATAGAAAGCAGAAAGAATACCAATCTCATCAGTTCGCGAGCTGCCAGCGCCTCTAACAAGTGGTCTTGAAGCAAGATTTTGTCCACGACCGATACTGATGACGCACTAAGGTCGACATTTCGTACAGCAGATGAGCACAATCCTCGACATCTTTGGGCTTGTTGCCCGCAAAATGCCAACGAATGGAAGAGCCCAAATCAGCACAAATGCACAGCCAGATGCCCCATACCTTGCAAACACCAGCCTCCCACCTCTGGATCTCACTACATCATATAATACTTACCCCCAAAACCACCAGCCTCCCCACCTCCCCACCCCACCCAAAAAGCACACACAACCGCAAAAACAGCAACCGATTCTCCAAATACTTCAACAATGTCGCATTCCCCGCCTGCTCTGCCAATTCCTCCGCACTCCGACCGAGCAGCTGCTCCCAAGCCGAGTCCGACCAGATGAGTTTGCCGGGTGTGATGCCGCCGGTTTCGTCGATGAGTAGACCGACCTACACAGAACCCTGGATGTCAGGAAGGGTGACATGGAGACGGGGAGGATTGGAAGAGGGAGGAGTGGTGTACCAGGCGTGGGTTTATGCGTAGGAGGACGTCGTTCTCGCATTGTTTGCATTTGGTGGTGAGGGTATTGGCGAAGATGGGGACGCCGCAGCTGAGGGGGATGTTAGTTCCAATTGTGCATTGAGCTGGAGGGAAGCGCGATGGTACCATTCGGTACAGAGGAGCATGTTGCGTTGGTAGAGGGAGTAGACGTTCAATTCTACGATCGTGAGGGAGAGGTAGCCTGTAAAGTGTTCTGGTTGCTGTTAGGAGAGATCTGTCAGGTCGAGGGGGAGGCTCACCGGCTGGTGCTGCGCGAACACTGCGAGACATCAGCTCTTGCAGGAGATGGGAGGGTTGATAACTCACAACTCATCAAGATCGGCCAACGTAAACAAAATCTTAACCTCCGCCTCCCTAATCTCCTCAAGATCAAACACTGCCGCCCACCATTAGCCCCTCATCACGCCACGCAACTACTAAACCTACCACCCTCCGGAAACGGCAAATTCACACATTCCCGTTTCGTCAACCTCTGCGCATGCCCCCTCAGCCAATACGCATCGCTCATGCACGGATCGACTTCGACATGCGTGCTGTGGCTCAGACCCAGCGTAGGTCGTCTATCGCTTTTGAAGCTGGGGTTTGTAATGAGGAGGATGGTGTGAGAGGCTTTCCAGTGGGTGGCGGAGGTGCAGATGCGGCCCCAGAGGGTGAGTGTTGCGGAGAAGGTATCATCGAAGATGTTGATGGAGACGAGGGAGGTTTCGGTGCCTTTTTTTGTTGTGACTGCGATCGAGGCATCAGCATTGGTCTGGCGAGAGAGGTATTGTAGGATGTTTGACAGTTCTTCCTCCCTCCAATGCTCTTCACAGCCACCAGCACCTTCCCACCTTCGACGTCATGTCCTCCTTCAACGTAGTTTTTCAGCGTGATCAGTCCATCCAATTGCTTTCCGTCACGATATCCCAGCGGGGTCTTGCACAGCACGCCTTCATCACTGTTCTCTTGCACCATGAAATAGCAGCTATTGTCGCGCTCCGGGAAGATGGACGTGACAAGTGCAGCATCGTGGAGAGTGAGCGAGCTTGAATCAGCATTCGAGATATGCGGTGTCCAGATCGATGCAAGGATGCCTAGTCGAAGCTTGTAATCGACTTTGGAGTACCAAAGCTTCACCTACTGGCTGCGTCAATTTTCGTCTTGCCATGTCTCGTCAACGAACCGCGGTGACGAGGCGGGACACCTACAGCAAAAGTCCCAGTATCATCCTTCACCAAAACCTTCAAACACCCCTTCGCAGCCTGCGGCATCTTACTCGTCATGACCTGATCATAGAAATTGACCACTCGTCCCATTAGCGCTACAGGACCTGGTCCAGGAACCAATCTGCCAATGTCCATTTCTTCGTATGTGCCCTTGGGCTGCCATTGGTGCAAGGTTGGGTGGAGGGCAGATTGGAGCTCGGAGGAGGTAAACCCGTCGCCATTGTTGTCTTCGTTTGCTTCATTGTGCTTACGCTTCCTGGGGCGTTGGGCCGAAGACACTTCGGGTTGGAAGAAGGATTGAATGGAGGGGGCTTGGCGCGCCATTGGCGAATTTGAGGTCGTGTGAGGCGGCCGCCGGCTATAGCACGGGATGAACGAGGATAATAAACAAGGGATAGATGGTACGACGAGGATTGAATCAAGACAAAGAGTTGTGGGCATTACTCACGGCTTGGCAGCGCTTGGCGCTAGTTTGGGCATAGCATTGAGGAGAACGACCGCACGCTTCGTAATTCAGATGGGATAGTGGCATATTCTAAAACATTGTTTTCCTTTGGATCTAAAAGAGTGTACTAAGGGAGCCTCAACCTACCGTTGCATATCAACATTACCATCTGCTCCTTCTCATTAGCTACTAATCATCTCCTGCATGCAAGCAACGCATTTCGATCGTCTCAGAAGGCCACATCTAGAACATCTTGTGCTCAAGGGTCATGTCAGACTCAGGCTGAAGACCAACACAGGCACGGAAGATGTTGTTCAAGGCAGCGCGCTGCTTCGCCAATGCGTTGATGACAGGAGTGCCTGGAGGGGTCAAGGGAGCCTTGAAAAGTTAGCAGGCTTTATTAGGAAGATCAAGCATGGAACAATTACCTTCAACATGTAGCTCAGAATGCTGAGCACGCTGTGGAAGCCCTTGTAGTCCTTGGTGTTGGCACCCTCACCATCAGCAGCCTTCCAGGCGATACGAGTCATCATCTCGGCAATGATCACAAGGTCGATGATCAAGGGTGATGCCAAGAGGGAATCCTCGCAGACATTGAACAAGCTGATGGTTTGATGGCCGCCCATGAAGATCTCGGCATAGTACTCGTCAAGGGCACGCTTATTGTCACCAACTGCTGGCATGTACTTGATGACCACAGTGTGGTTAGGATGTTCTCCGGGCTTGTACAAGACAGTATTTGCTTCGACCATGTCATCTACGACATTGGACTTGGAGATCTCCTTGGAGCGGAACTGTTTCTGGGAGCTCAAGTTCATGCCGTCATTGTTGCCGAGATGGTTGTAGCTAGCAATGGAGGTGAGTTTGATACCAGCGTTGATCATGAAGTCAACCAGAGCAGACTTCATCTTAGTCTGACCGGACTTGAAGTCATCGCCACCAATGAAAGCGCCATGCTTCTCAGCAAGCTCAATGGCACCAGGAACAAAGGTGTTCTGTGGGGAGCCGTTGATGAAGGGTGCTTTCTCGAGGATACAAGCAATGGCAAAGACAGTCGATGGGGAGACTTCCTCGTGGCCAGATTCGACAGCTTTCATGAGGTTGTCAGCGGTGTCATTCACGCCCTCGATGATGTCGGCGTAACGCTCGGTATTAGCGGTCCACTGAACAATGACCTTGCCAAGGCTATGGGTCTCTTTGAATTTACTAGGCAATAGTCAGCGAGGTTTCCTGATAATTAGGCGCAATACGTACCGGATATCTTCGCGGAGCTTCTCCACATGTGCCATGCTGGCCTTGGATCCTTCGAGACAGTTGTCTGCACGCTCGCCTTGATTAGCGGCAATAAAGTCGGGATAGTAGGGACTTGGTAATGGCTTCATCTCAGCCATTTGCTTCTTGATCATGTTCTTCAGGGTAGGCTCCAATACGGCGGCTCGGTCCATAGCTTCAGCGAGGTTCATGCTGCTGATGTCCCATCCACCAATCACGAGGTCATTTGGGTGAACCATAGGCAGGACTTCGTGGAATGGGATGTTGATCTCCTTGCCAGTCTTGGCCTCCGTACCCAGTTTCATAGTAGATCCCATGACAACAGATCCATAATAATTTGCTGCCCGTGGTCCTTCACGAGTATCCCAAGTCAAGCCCTGACGGTTCGCCATGATACCTGCGGTGACAGTGGTACCGTTGTTACCACCCCAACCGACCAGCATCATTCCCACCTTTCCCACCTTGCGTTCAACCTTGAAGTCATAAACCGTCTCTTTGGGAGTAGCAACGTACTTGCCATCCCCGGCTTGAGAGACGGAAGTAGTGCGGTAGACATACTTGCTCTTGATCTCCTCGTTGGTGTACACAACGTTGGGAGATTTGACCGTGAATAGGTCCTTGTGCTCACTTGTGGCAGTCGCATGGCTTGTGCCGTTGGTGTAGCCATTCGTACCATTGGTACCTTCTGCGTGAGGGGCCATTTCTGCGAGTTGTTTGTTGTTTGATGCTTGTTTGATCAAGTTGTCTTATTTATCTGACGTAGGGCGAGTCCGATGCTCCTCCTGGGGCAGAAGAGCGACGGCCTCCGTTGTACGGGTGGTGGACCCTAGAAAGGGCTTGAGTCAGTACAACCATTCACTACAGAATGGAAATAATCAGGCCACCTCATGACCACATTCGGCATCATGAGAAGGTCTGGGATGTGGAGCTCAGGGACAACCGCAGGGACAGGGAGAGTGGGGCACTGACGAGTTTAGCAAGTTGGAATACGTCTTGCCGGTGTTTGTGACCGCACTGGGTGCGATCTGTTTGGGGTAGGGAGAAATGATGTTTTTTGAATATTGTAGTGGAAAGGTTGTTTGGATGTTGTTGAACGTGAGAAAGTGCGTTGTGGTTATATTCTGCCCAACGGTCCACCCTCTCCGATACCCGGAACTCTACCCCCACATCGCGCCTTGATAATCTAAGGTAGCATTGCAGTACACCCTCACTGCTCAATCGCTGGCTAGCCATTGAAAAGAGCGTTCGACAGGTCTAGCTGGGTCAACAGGACAATTGCCAAGTAGACGAAGTAAGAAGCACGGGAGTGAAATATGACAGTGAGAGATAAGGAAAGTGGATTTACGATGCCGCTGAACCACAAGACATGGCACGTATCGGCATACCATTGACAGCAAGACAAGAGAAGCCAGCTTCGGAACTCTCAGCATAGGACATGAAGCCACTTTGGCAAGGAGGCGCGGTTGTACCCCTGTTTCAGTAATGATAGGCCAATTTTTTTTTTTTTTTTTTTTGCGCACCCCACCAAATCCCCAAATCCCCAAATCACTTATTTAGACTACCACGTCACAACCACCTATCGTAAAGCTATCGAAATTCTAGGAGATATTATTCAACTATACTTCTATAATAATCTTAACTCTTAGATAATTAGGACTTATATTTAATAGGGTATATATAGTTTTCGTAGATTTCGTGCGAAGCCTTGGCGTAGGTCGGTAGATCCCGAAATTTTACCGACTTACGCCAAGCCTCCGTACAAAATCAGCGCGAAATCAGTAATACCTTATATACCCTTACACCCATAGATCCTAATTATCTAAGAGTTGAGATTATTATAGAAGTATAGTTGAATAATATCTCCTAGAATTTCGATAGCTTTACGATAGGTGGTTGTGACGTGGTAGTCTAAATAAGTGATTTTTGGATTTGGGGATTTGGTGGGGTGCGCAAAAAAAAAAAAAAAAAAAATTGGCCTACAAGGGTTCACCCCCTAACTGCTCGCACCCCCTAACCGCTCACCCATAGGGCTGATGCCTGGAAGCCGCCTAGAGGCCGCCCTAGTCCTGATCACTTTCGCG